>Ga0209164_1000098_pt1 | contig 276454 bp, 224 predicted proteins | sample MTBNYHSulfiMetaG_FD_187458 | JGI IMG/M metagenome (GOLD analysis project Ga0209164, IMG submission 187458) | Enrichment culture microbial communities from rom New York Harbor, USA that are MTBE-degrading - MTBE-NYH (New York Harbor Sulfidogenic)... | ecosystem: Environmental > Aquatic > Marine...
AGCGATGGATGATTGAACCATATGTTGTCATGTATGGATCAAAACCTCCTTTGGAGAGGATCCTCAAGGTAAAGGAGTCAATCTTCGTGAATCGGAATGTACTGATCATCGGAGGCGGTATCGCAGGCATCCAGGCATCCCTGGACCTTGCGGATATGGGTCTTCAGGTTTACCTGGTGGAGCGCCTGCCGAGCATCGGCGGGAAAATGTCCCAGCTCGACAAGACCTTTCCCACCAACGACTGCGCCATCTGAATTCTCTCACCCAAGATGCTGGATGTCGGTCGACATCCCCATATCACACTGATGGCTTACAGCGAAGTCGAAAGCGTCGAAGGTCAGGCAGGACAGTTCAAGATCCACATACGGCGAAAGGCCCGGTATGTGAACGAGGAAAGGTGCACCGGATGCGGGGCATGCAGGGAAAAGTGTCCCACAATCGTTCCGGATGCGTTCAATCTGGGCCTGGGCGAACGGCGGGCCATATATTCCTATTTCGCTCAGGGAATTCCCTCTACCCATACCATAGATCCAAATTTCTGCCGGCAGCTGAACGGCAAAAAGTGCGGGATCTGCGCCAAGGTTTGCCAGGCGAATGCCGTCGATTTTGACCAGAAGGATCGGATCGTGGAGATCGAGGCGGCGTCCATCATCGTTGCAGCCGGATACGATGTGTTCGATCCGTTTCAACTACCGGAATATCGATACAAAGATATCGCCAATGTCGTTACCTCGCTGGAGTTTGAACGCCTTTTGAGCGCCAGCGGGCCCACCCGCGGCCATGTGGATCGTCCGTCCGACCTTGCGGTAAAAGCCGAGATCGAAACGCTGGGAAAAAAGGCCGGAAAATCGGCCCAAGGGATCGATAAGTTTGAAAATAAATATGGCGAAGACTCCCTCATTTTTTACGAAAAATACCAAAACGGTCAATATACGGAAGATCCGGACCGACGCAAATGGGCGGAGATGGTCGAATCCCACCTTGCCGTGGTTCATCCACTTGAAGCGCTCAAAAAAAAGGCCGAAAATTTTTCAACGGCCAAACGGCTGGCTTTTATCCAGTGTGTGGGTTCGAGAGATTTTCGCTTTTACCCCTTTTGCAGCGGTTACTGCTGCATGCATTCCATCAAAGAGGCGATTATCGCGCATGAGCACGAACCGGAAACCCGGTCCGTCATATTCGGTATGGATATCCGGGCGGTTGGAAAAGGATTCGAAGAATATAAAATCCGGGGCGGAAACGAATCAGGCATTACCTATGTCCGGGGTCGGGTGGCCGAAATCACCGAAGGTCCCGATCACAATCCGGTGGTCGTCTATGAAGATACGCGGGAGCGCAAGGTCCACAGCCGGGAATTCGACATGGTGATTCTGGCTACGGCATGCGCTCCGGCAAAAGGCCTCATTGACCTGCAAAAAATCCTCGGCTTCGAGCTGGACGAATACAATTTCGTCAAGACCAGCCCGGTTTCCCCGGTGGATACCACGGTGCCGGGAATTTTCGTTTGTGGATGTGCCGGCGCCCCCATGGACGTTCCGGAATCTGTGGTCCAGGCTTCCAGTGCGGCCGAACGTGCCGCCGAAATCGTATTTCAAAACGGTGCCGGAAAGGAGAAAGCCGTTGCCTGATCAGGACGACAAAGATATACGGATCGGCGTTTTTATCTGCCATTGCGGGTCCAATATCGCCGGAACTCTCGATATGGAAACCCTTTCCGACTATGCAGAAACGCTTCCGCATGTCGCTTATGTGAAGCGGAATCTGTATACCTGTTCGGAAGGCGGCATAAACGAAATCAAACATGGCATTCGTGATCAAAAGCTCAACCGGGTCGTTGTGGCCTCCTGCACACCGAGGACCCATGAACCGCTGTTTCGCAGTTCCTGCAAGGAAGCCGGCCTGAACCCGTATCTTTTTGAAATGGTAAACATTCGCGATCAATGTTCCTGGGTTCACATGGAGGAGCAGGACGATGCCACGAGCAAAGCGAAAGACCTGATACGCATGGGCATCGCCAAGGCTGCTTTGCTCAAGCCCCAGGAGTCGATTATCTCGGAAGTCCGTACCCGGGCACTGGTTATCGGCGGCGGACTCGCCGGTATGACCGCGGCCGTTGCACTGGGCAATCGGGGCTATGAGGTCGTTCTTATCGAAAGAGAAGACAGTCTGGGCGGCATGCTCAAGCATCTGCACAAGCTCGGGCCCATGATGACCGATGCAAAGCGGCTGGTGGAAGACCGGGTTCAGGATGTCGAACGAAATGCGAAAATAACGGTTTTCACAAAGGCACGGGTCACCGGTGTTCAGGGGTTTATCGGAAGATACGAGGTAAACGTGGAAACCGAAGCCGGTGTCAAGCGGATTGATATCGGTGTCATCCTGGTGGCTACCGGTGCCAGGAACTTTGTCCCCGATGGGCTGTACGGCTACGACGGCCGGCGGGTGATCACGCAGCTCGAATTGGAAGAGGGGCTTTCAAAAGGACTGGCTCCCGGCATCACCGATGTAGTTATGATTCAATGTGCAGGAAGTCGAAACGAGCAGCGGTCCTATTGCTCGCGGATCTGCTGCCAGACGGCGGTTAAAAACGCCGTTCTCATAAAAGAGCAGCATCCGGATGCCAGGGTTTTCATTCTTTACCGCGACATGCAGATGTATGGGGTTGAAAACGAAGAACTCTTCAGGATATCCAAGGCAAAAGGGGTCCGTTACCTGCATTACGATCCTCAGCGGCCCCCCGAAGTGTCTTCCGAACATGTGCGGGTGTACCATTTACTGCTCGGCAGGGAGATGACACTCCGCGCAGATATGGTGATCCTGTCGACACCGATGGTTTCCGGCGAAGAGGCAGAAACCATCTCCCAGCTCCTCAGGGTTCCCATCGATGAAAACGGCTTTTTCATGGAAGGCCACGTGAAGCTCAAACCCCTCGACTTTGCCACGGACGGCATCTATTTGTGCGGCAGCGCGCGGTTTCCGGCGAATATTCGAGAAACGGTCGCTCAGGGTCTCGGGGCTGCGTCGAGGGCCTCCATTCCGCTGTCCAAGGGTTCCGTCATCGTCGAACCAATCATCTCTGTTCTGACAGATGAAGACGCCTGTCGGGGATGCGGCCTCTGTGTGGCGCTTTGCCCTTACGGTGCGCTCGAAATCAGGCATACGGAAAAAGGAAGAAAAGTACACGTCATCGATGTGGCGTGCAAGGGTTGCGGGGTGTGCGCCGCGACCTGCTATCAGCATGCGCTGAGCATCAATTCGTTTACGGACCAGCAGATTCTGGCGCAAATCGAAGCGTTTCTAATTGGGGACGTCCTTAAATAATTAAATTATTTTAAGACAAAGATATTTATTTACTTATTTAAGGACGTCCCCAATTAGGAGGTTTCCATTGTCCGTGTTCGTTCCAAAAATTCTTACGTTTTGCTGCACGTGGTGAGGCTACTCGGCGGCTGACCTGGCTGGAGTTTCCAGACTACAGTACACCCCGGAAATCAGAATCGTGCGTGTCATGTGCACCGGACGCATCGATCCGGCCATCGTGGCCGAAGCCTTTCGAAAAGGACTGGACGGTCTACTGGTCGTGGGATGCTACTTCGGTGATTGCCATTACATCAGCGGCAATATACAGGCAAAGGCCAAGATTGACATGACCCGCAAGCTCTTCAGCCACATAGGCGTCAATCAGGAGCGGCTTTCCTTTCGCCAGTGCTCTTCCGGTGAAGCCTCTGTTTTTGTCGATATCGTTACCCGCTTCGATGAGAAGATTCGAAACCTGGGGCCTCTCGGCGAAGGAGGAGACCGCATCGGCGCCCCGATTATTTTTGAGAAACTCGAGGTCGCCAAAGCGGTGCTCGCCGGGCAGAAGATGCGCTGGGTCATCGGCAAAAAAACCGAATTTCTTGAATCCGGAAACAAGTACGGAGAGATTTTCACCGAGCACGAATTCAGCCGTGCAATCGACATGATCATCGTCGAAGAGACCGAGTTGCAGGAGATTTTGAGCAAACTCAAAGATGGCGCCAGATCGGTGAAGGATCTTGCAGGATCCCTCGCCATGCCGACCGAGCGGGTCTTTCGATACATTACAGCCCTTGTTCGAAAGGAATTGGTTAGTCTCGATCGGGTGTCCGGAAACACGCCCTTATATCAGATCGTTTCTCAAGAGGGGTAGCACTGTGGAAAACAAACAAGTCCTGGTCGTGGGGGCGGGTCCGGAAGGCGTCCGAATCGCGATCGAGCAGGCGGCCTCCGGCGCCCATGTGACCCTTTTTGATAAGTTTCCAACTCTGTCGACGGAACGCATTCCCAGGGACCGCCTGATAACGCCGTCAGAAGCGTTTGCCGGCTCCGATCTGCAGGAAGCCCGACGTCATCCCGGAATCGATGTTTTACGCTATGGTGAAATCAAGCGTATCCGCCGTGAAAACGGCCGGGTGCACGCACGGATCCTCCGGCGCAGTATTCGGGTGGACAATGCCAAGTGCACCCAATGCAAGGCCTGCATCAAAGTCTGCCCCGTGCATATGTTCGACGATTTCAGCGAAGGACTCGCATTTCGAACCGCCGTGGACTACTGTAACCCCGCCACCGGAGAATACAACATTTACAAGGAGGATATGCCAGTCTGCCAGCGCAGCTGCCCTGTCAACCTGGACATCCGGTCTTACGTGGGGCTGATCGCCGACGGCAGGTATGCCGATTCGCTCGAAAAAATTCGGGAAAGGCTGCCACTTCCAGGCAGTATCGGCCGTATCTGCCCCCATCCGTGTGAAACCGCATGTAACCGGCAATACCTGGACGAGCCGATCAGCATCTGTTTTTTAAAGCGGTTTGTGGCCGATGTGGAACTCACCGAAGGGATTGAGCCGGTATATGAAACACCCGCCAAGAAATACCCGGAAAAACTCGCCATCATCGGCGCCGGGCCCAGCGGCCTGACGTGTGCCTATGATCTGGCCAAACTGGGATATGCGAGCATCCAGATTTTCGAGGCTCTTCCCGTACCCGGCGGATACCTGTGGGTCGGGATTCCGGAATACCGGTTGCCAAAGAAAATCCTCCGGCGGGAAGTGGGCCTGATCGCCGCGATGGGGGTGCAAATCCAATACAACACCCGAATCGGAAAAGACATCTCCTTTAAGGATTTGTCTGATACCTACGATGCCGTATTCATCGGTGCGGGTTGCCACTCCGGTCTCAAGCTGCGCATTCCGGGCGAGGATGGGTACCAGGGGGTCGTCGATTGCGTAACCTTCCTGAGGGAGCAGGCTCTCGGGCTTCGAAAAGAAGGCAAAGGGAGGCTCATCGTAATCGGCGGTGGCAATGCGGCCATCGACTCGGCCCGGGTGGGCCTGCGAATGGGATTCGGCGAAGTGCAAATTCTGTACCGAAGAACGCGCAAGGAAATGCCGGCAAACCCATGGGAGGTCGATGCCGCCGAACATGAGGGGGCCATTCTCCAGTATCTGGTGGCGCCTACGGAAATCATCGGAGATGGCGGCAAGGTTGCAGGCATCAAATGTATCAAAATGGCGCTCGGCGAACCGGATGCCTCGGGTCGAAGGCGGCCGGTTCCCATGGAAGGATCGGAATTCGTCATCGACGCCGACACGGTTGTCCCCGCCATCAGCCAGGCGCCGGACCTGTCCTTTTTACCGGAGGGCCACCGGTTCCATATTACCCGATACAACACCTTTGACATCGATGAGGAGACAGGGGCGACGAATATTCCCGGTTTTTTTGCAGGCGGCGATATCACCAGCGGTCCCGATATCGCCATTCGCGCCATTGCAGGCGGCAAAAGGGCAGCCGCCGGCATCCACGCGTATCTCAGGAGCAGATAAATGATCTACGAGAAGCAAAAACGATACATTATCCCCTTCGATGACGTCCCGACGCCAAGGGTCGAAATGCCTGAAATCGAGGTCGAGCAAAGGCGGGGAAGCTTCACGGAGGTTGAAACGGGATTTTCCGTAGAAGCGGCCATGAAGGAAGCCAAACGCTGCCTCGGCTGTCGCAGGTGTCTCGGCTGTGCCCTGTGCTGGGCGGAGTGCAAACCGGAAGCCATTGATTTCAGCACTCCGGATGAAATAATCGAGATGACGTTTGACGAGGTTGTTTTGACAGCCGGACAGGACAGCGGTTTTGTTCCCATCCATCCGGCTCTGGGTTTCAGCCGCTTCGCCGATGTCATTACCGATCTGCAGTTCGAGCGGATGCTTTTTCCCGGAGGTCCCACGGGCGGTCTCGTGCTTTCCCCGCTTGACGGGGAAATACCGAAGCGCCTGGCGATTGTCCAGGGGGCTGCGTCCGGCGGTGAAGACCACTTGTTTCGTTCGCTTATTTTCGGCGTCAACGCATCGATTCTGGCCCTTGACCGGGCAAAGGACCTTCAGGCGGTCCTGATATCGCCGCTTTGCAGCGCCTTTAAAAAAAGCTTCGTTCCGGAGGTCGAAAAAATAGGGGGGCTTCGAATCGTCGAAGGCGAAGCGGTTTCCATTGAACGATGCGACGGCCAGATGCCTCTCGTAATCACCTATACGGAGGCCGGTCAGCAAAAACAGGAAGAGGTGGGCCTGGTCGTGATTCTGACAAAACCGAAGCCGTCCCCGGATGTCGAAGCCCTCGGAAAAAAGTTGGAACAGCCGGTGATTTGCTGATCCGAGGTTTTGAAACGGCTTCTACGCAACGGGTCGAGAGGATTTTCCCGCAAGAAGGACATTTTCGATGAACGGATCCAGCGCACCGTCCAGAACGGCGCTTATATTTCCAATCTCCAGATTGATGCGGTGATCCTTGACCATCTGATAGGGATGCAGCACATACGAGCGGATCTGGCTTCCCCAGGCGATATCTTCCTTGCTGTCGTGGATTTCCTTGATCTTTTCTTCCTGTTTGCGCTTTTCCCGCTGATAGAGCCGTGATTTCAGAACCTTCATGGCCAGGTCTTTATTTCGATGCTGGGACTTTTCCTGCTGGCACTGCACCACGATGCCTGTCGGCAGGTGCGTGATGCGCACGGCGCTGCTGGTTTTGTTCACATGCTGCCCCCCGGATCCGCTGGACCTGAAGACGTCGATGCGTAAATCCTTTTCTTCGATATCCACGATGATTTCATTGTCCAGTTCCGGAAAAACGGCTACCGATGCGAACGAGGTGTGGCGTTTACCGCTGGCGTTAAAAGGCGAAATTCTCACCAGCCGGTGCACGCCTGTTTCCGGTTTCAGATATCCGTAAGCATAATTTCCTTCGGCCGTAAATGTAACGCTTTTGATTCCCGCTTCATCCCCGGGTTGCAAATCGATGATTTCGAGTTTATAGCCTTTTCGTTCACACCACCGGACATACATCCTGAAAAGCATCTCCGCCCAGTCCTGGGCTTCGGTTCCGCCGGCGCCGGCATTAATGGAAACGATGGCGTTGTTCGGGTCTTCCGGACCATTCAGTATAAGGTCGAGGGAAAATTTATTGATGTCCTTTTCGAGCGTTTCGACCAGGCGCGTGACTTCCCCCATCGCTTCTTCATCGGACTCTTCTACCGATAGATCAAACAGGATGGCGCTTTCTTCCTGGGCTTCGTAAAGGCGAGAGAACCGGTTAAGTTTTTCGGAGAGTGTCGTACGCTCTTTTAGAAGGGAAGCGGCATTTTCGGGATGGTTCCAGAAGTCTGACCGGGAAATAATGGATTCAATCTCTGCGAGTCGCTTTTCTTTTTGAGGCAGGTCAAAGGTAGTCCCTTAGCTGGTCGAGTTTCTGGCCCTGCTCCTTGATAATTTGCTTTAGCTCCACGGATAACATAATATATTCCTCCTCAGTTGCCTGTCTTTAACCGGCGATGGATACACGAAAAAAACCTTGCGCCTTATGTTTTTTTTAAAATACCGCATAACGTTGCTGGAGTCAAACAATTCGCCTTTAATTTATGTATGAACGCGATTGGTTCACTTCGTTCGAATCGCCGTTCATGGGGACCGGTTTTTTATAACCGCAACATTTGACCGGATGCTCGCGATACGCCCCGGGCCTTGTGAATCATTTCCATACAGGCAGAGAGGATCCATCGCGCTGAACGCAATTCGTCTTCGGGGCTGCTTTGGAGTTTTCGCAAAGTTTTGCTGCCGTTGGCCTCAATGCGCGTCTTTGGTTGCGGTTATAAAAAACCGGTCCCCATGAACGGCGGCATTGTGTGCCTTTTTCTGCCGCCGCCTAGTTTGGGAAAAAGGTTCTCGCCAGGACAAGCGCCGCGATGCCGAGCAGGCAGGTCGCCGCAAACACATTGCCGTATCGTGTATACCAGGTGGTTTGATCGAGCACCGGCAGGCTGCAGGTGAGAACCGCTTCCTTGAAAAGGGGGCTTGACATCAGCACCCGGCCTGCAGGGTCCACAAATCCGCTGATACCGGTGTTGGCGGATCGGATCAGGGGGCGCCGGTTTTCTACGGCCCTGAAAATGGTCATCGAGAAATGCTGGTAGGGCGCGCTGGAATACCCGTACCAGGCGTCGTTGGTGAGATTAACCAGAAAGGCGGCCTTGTTTCGGGCCATGGTCCGAGAAAGCTCCGGAAAGATGATTTCGTAACAAATCTGGACGCCCAGGTGCGTGCCGTTCCAGGAAAGGGTGCGGCCTCTTTCACCCGGCTCGAAATCCCCCACCTGCTCGACGATTTTGCCTAAAAAGGGAAGCCATTTTTTAAGCGGAACATATTCGCCGAAAGGGACCAGATGAACCTTGTCGTATTTGCCCAGGACCTTGCTTTCTGTGTCCAGCAAATAGGCGCTGTTATAGAAGCGGGTCGAATCCTCTCTGAGTTCAAAGGAAGGGCTTCCGATCAAAAAATCGGCCGCAATGCACCCGATGCCGTTTAAGACTTTTTCAGTGAGCTTCTTGTCGTTGAAAAAATAAAAAGGGGTCGCGGTTTCCGGCCAGACCACCAGGTCCGGCGAAGACCCCCGGGCCGAGCAGGAGAGGCGCAGGTAAATATCGACGGTTTCGTCCTGAAAAGCAAGATCCCATTTTTTGGGCTGTGCGATGTTTCCCTGCACCACGGTCACCCGGACCGACCCGGACCTGGATACGGCCTGATCGACCTGCTTTATCCGCCATGAGCCGTATTCCCAAATCATGGCGCTTACCAAAAAAGCCGCGGCAATGGATCCTGCCGCAAGCTTTTTTGACACCGTCCGTCCGTTCCAGTCCAGCTTAAAAAAGCCCAGCAGAAGAAGAAAAACCGTTGCGTTGACTCCGACGATCCAAAACGAAACCCCGTAGACACCAAAAAGATCCGCGTGCTGGATCAGATGCAGGGACTTGTACTGGGAGTATCCGATGAGCTCCCAGGGAAAGCCGGTAAAAAGGAATGAACGAAGGTAATCAACGGAAACCCAGAGCGCCGGTACCCCAACGAGCAGCCGAAGGGGTGTTCGGCAGATATGCAGCAGGGCGGCCGAAAAACCGGCCAAAAACAGGGAAAGATAACCCGAAAAGAGAATGAGCACCGCGATGCACAACGCCCACGGCAGGTGCCCGAATGTCCTCATGGTGCCGCTCACCCAGTACATCAGCGTGAGGTAGTGGGCAAACCCTGCGGAAAGGCCGAGCAAAAACCCCGTTTTGGGTGATTGATTCCGGAGCGCCGCCAGCAGAGGGATGAGGGCGATCCACGCCAGCCAAGCGATCGCCGGTTTGGGGAAAGCGCAGGTCAAAAGAAATCCGCTTGCCAGTGCAAGCGGCAGGTCCCTTGTGTATCGCATTTGGTTATTTGCAGAAATTAGTGGTCGGGGCGAGAGGATTTGAACCTCCGGCTTCCTGCTCCCAAAGCAGGCGCGCTACCAGTCTGCGCCACGCCCCGATCGAGACAATGCCACCTTATCATGTTTCGATCGGCCAGACAAGGTCGTTCCTGCAGACGTCTCAATTTTCCTTGACACCTGTGGGGCAATAATACTAATTTCAAATGGTAATCAAGCGATAAATCAAGTAATACTAAACGTTCACGCGTTTCAATCCTTGAAACTTTGAACGCGTACAACAATATATATCGGGCGAGAGTGGCGGAACCGGTAGACGCACTGGACTTAGGATCCAGCTCTGGCGACAGAGTGGGAGTTCAAGTCTCCCCTCTCGCACCACCGGACGGTCAAGGGCGATTGCCAAAGATTCACTGGATAATCTTTTATCACAAGAAAGGAAGGCCATGCAGGTTACTGTAGAGGATATAAACACGGTAAAAAAAGTTCTTCACATCGAGATACCAAAGGACAAGGTGCTTGATGAACTGGATAAAGCATACAGCGATCTGAAGAAGCGTGCGAAAGTCAAGGGTTTCAGGCCGGGAAAAACTCCCCGGTCGATGCTGCAACGGCTTTATCAAAAGGATGTCCATGCCGATGTTTCTTCAAAGCTGATTCAGGAATCTTTGATCGATGCAATCAAGGAGGCCGATCTGAAGATTTTGGGCCCACCCCGAGTCGACCCGCCGGAACTCAGCGAAAAAACGTCTTACCGGTTTGATGCAACAATAGAGGTAAGCCCTCAAATCAGGGACATCGATTTCAAGGGGCTCGATCTGAAAAAAAACATATACGCTGTAACCGACGAGGAGGTGCAGGTTCAGCTGCAGATGCTGCAGAAAAACCTGGCTTATTTTAAAGATATAGAAGAAGACCGGCCGGCTCGGGAAAATGATTTTGTCCTGATTGACTACGAAGGATTCCAAAACGGCAATCCCTTTACCGAAACCCGGCGCACGGAAAACTATTCTCTGAAAATCGGAAACGGCCAGATCCTGAAACCATTCGACGATCAATTGATCGGCATGAAAAAGGGGGATCAAAAAGATATTATCGTGACTTTTCCTGAAGATTATTTCAATCCGAAACTGGCGAGCCGTGAAATTACGTTTCAGGTCAACCTAAAAAGCATTCGGCAGCAGGTGCTGCCTTCGATCGACGATGCATTGGCCAAACAGCTCGGTAATTTTGAGAGCCTGGAAGATCTTAAAAAGGCGATTGTCGAAAATCTTACGAAAGGTTACGAAAAACGTACGGAACAGGAAATAAGCGAACAGATTTTTCAAGCACTGATTTCTCGAAACGATTTCGAAGTCCCGGATCTTCTCGTCGAATCCGAGCTTGAAGCGATTCTTGATGAGGCGGAAAGATCTTTTTCCTATCACAACAAGACTTTTGAAGATGCCGGTCTGTCGCGTGAAAAACTTAGAGAAAGATATCGGGAAGTTGCAGAAAAACAGGTAAAACGGCATTTGCTTTTAAGCAAGTTAATTGAGCAGGAAAAATTGCAGCTGTCCGAACAAGACCTTGAAAACGGGATGGAGGACATGGCCAAAGCCTCCGGTCAATCCATGGAAGAAATAAAAAGCTATTATGACCGCAATGAAGATAAGCTGGATTTTTTTAAACACACATTACTTGAAAAGCAGGTGATCCAGCTTATAATTGAAAATAGCCGCATACAGGAAGTGGCGCCTCACGAAAGGGCTGCAGACATGTCCATAGAGGCCGATGAAACCTAACAGATCGAATTGTTTTGGATAACGGCGTCGTCCGGGCGCCGAAATTCTGCTGAAACCATGGTGTATTAGAAAACACCGTCTCAGAGGCGATATCGCCGATCACCAGAAAAGGAGTTGAACGTGCCGCTGATTCCCATAGTCATTGAACAGAACAGCCGGGGTGAACGGGCTTATGACATATATTCACGGCTTTTAAAGGACCGAATTATTTTTCTCGGGTCGCCGATGAACGACGAAGTTGCAAATCTTCTCATCGCTCAGCTGCTGTTTTTAGAATCGGAAGATCCCGACAAAGACATCAATTTTTATATCAATTCGCCCGGTGGTCTTGTGACGGCCGGAATGGCCGTCTATGACACCATGCAGTACATCAAGCCGGATATTGCAACGGTCTGTATAGGCCAGGCAGCCAGCATGGGGGCGCTGCTGCTCTGTGCCGGAACAAGAGGAAAACGGTATTCGCTGCCCCACTCCCGAATACTGATTCATCAACCCATGGGCGGTTTTCAGGGTCAGGCCTCTGATATCGCGATCCAGGCCAACGAAATCCTGCGCATGAAGGATACGCTGAATCGAATCCTTGTGATCCATACAGGAAAAGATCTGGAGCAAATACAAAGGGATACCGATCGTGATTTTTTCATGTCGGCCGAAGAGGCACAGGCATACGGGCTTATAGATCATGTCATCGTTAACAGAGACGATCTAGACCACATCGGCAAAAGGGAGAAATAACGTGGCCAAAAAAGACGATATACACAACAATCTTTTCTGCTCATTCTGTGGAAAAAATCAAAAAGAAGTCAAAAAGCTGATTGCCGGTCCTGCGGTATATATCTGCGATGAGTGCATTCAGCTTTGCAGCGAGATCATCGAAGAGGAGACTGAAAAAGAGACCAACGATCTGGGAGGCTCCCTGACGCCGAAAGCCATCAAGGAAAAACTGGATGAATACGTTATCGAGCAGGATTATGCCAAAAAGGTTCTTGCCGTGGCCGTATACAATCATTACAAGCGGCTTGATTCTTACCTGAATGTTAAAGACGTTGAAATTCAGAAAAGCAACATCCTTTTAATCGGCCCTACGGGCTGCGGAAAAACGCTTTTGGCACAGACCTTGGCCAGATTTCTGAATGTGCCCTTCACTATTGCGGATGCAACCAGTCTGACGGAAGCCGGATATGTGGGAGAAGATGTTGAAAACATCATTCTGGCCCTGCTGCAAAATGCCGATTACGATGTCGAAAAAGCCAAGCGGGGAATCGTATATATTGATGAAATCGATAAAATTGCGCGAAAATCAGACAATCCATCCATAACACGCGATGTTTCCGGAGAGGGTGTACAGCAGGCCCTTCTGAAAATCATCGAGGGCACAACGGCCAGCGTTCCGCCAAAAGGCGGTAGAAAACACCCCCAACAGGATTTTGTCAAGATCGACACATCGAACATCCTTTTTATATGCGGCGGAACTTTCAATGGTCTTGAACGGATTATCCAACGGCGGCTGGGAACCAAAGTCATGGGGTTCGGCGCCAACATACTCAGAAAGGAAGACAAAAGCATCAGTGAAATCCTGCGAATGGTCCAGCCGGAAGACCTGCTCAAATTCGGTCTCATTCCTGAATTTCTCGGGCGTCTTCCCATCATCGCGACTCTCGATGAACTGGATGAATCCTCTTTGATACGCATCCTGCAGGAGCCGAAAAACGCCCTGATCAAACAGTTCAAAACGCTTTTCGAACTGGAAGGGACCAAACTGCGGTTTACCGACAGCGCACTTTCGGCAATTGCTTCGGAGGCCATCAAGCGAAAATCCGGCGCCAGAGGGCTGCGTGCGATTCTGGAAAACTGCATGCTCGAAATCATGTATAACATCCCCTCCATGGAAAATGTAAAAGAATGCGTTATCAGCGAAGAGGTAATCATTCACAGGGAGGATCCCATCTTACTTTATGAACAGACCAGGCAGCCCGCATAACTACCCGGTGTGCAGGCATCCTCAAAAAGAGATTTGCATATGATCAATATAACGAAATTTTTTAATAAAGACGATTTTTCAGCACCAAAACCGCTGCTTCCCTTGCTGCCGCTGAGGGATATCGTGATCTTTCCCCATATGGTTGCGCCCCTGTTTGTAGGACGACCCAAATCCGTCAATGCCTTGGCCGAGGCCATGAACAAGGAAAAAAGCGTGTTTCTGGCGACCCAGAAGAAGCCCGGGATCGACAATCCGTGTGAGAAAGACATTCAGGAATTCGGAACCGTCGGAACTGTTCTTCAGCTTTTGCGGCTGCCCGATGGAACGGTAAAAGCGCTGGTCGAGGGAAAATCAAGAGGACGGATCGTAAAATATATAGAAAATGATGAGTTTTTCCAGGTGGAGGTGGAGTTGATTGCGGAGCCTCAGGTTGTGGAAGCCGAAGCGGCCGCCCTGACCCGGGTTATTGTTGAAAGCTTCGAGGAATACGCCAAACTCAACAAGAGTATTTCCAAGGATCTTGTCGGTACCGTAGCGGCCATTTCAAATCCTGCGCAGCTTGCCGATACGGTGGCGGCTCATTTTTCATTTAAACTGGACGAAAAGCAGCGCCTCCTGGAAATCATTCCATTGAATGAACGGATCTCCCATCTGATCAAGCTGATCCGTATGGAGATAGAAATTTTCGACATGGACCAGCGTATACGGGGCCGGGTCAAAGAACAGATGGAAAAGACCCAGAAGCAATACTATCTCAACGAGCAAATGCGCGCAATCAAAAAGGAAATGGGCGCAGAAGAGGACCCGACCGAAGAACTCAAGGAGCTCGAAAAGCGCATTAAGCACAAGCGGTTGTCAAAGGAGGCGGCGGCCAAGGTTCGGCAGGAGTTCAAGAAGCTCAAAATGATGACGCCGATGTCGGCCGAGGCAACCGTCGTCAGAAATTATATCGACTGGATCATCAGTCTTCCCTGGTTTGAGCAAACCAGGGTCCAGACAGATATCGTAACAGCCGAAAAAATTCTGGACGAGGACCATTACGGACTGGAGAAGCCGAAGCAGCGTATTATTGAATATCTTGCGGTGCAAGCACTGGTGAAAAAGATCAGGGGGCCCATTCTTTGTTTCGTGGGACCGCCGGGAGTCGGCAAAACTTCTCTGGCCAAATCGGTGGCCCGGTCCACTGGACGTAAATTCGTAAGGCTGTCTCTGGGAGGAGTGAGGGATGAAGCCGAGATTCGGGGACACAGGCGGACTTATATCGGCGCGCTGCCCGGCAAAATAATTCAATGCCTGAAAAAGGTCGGCGTGAACAATCCTGTATTTTGCCTCGACGAAGTCGATAAAATGAGCATGGATTTCAGGGGAGACCCTTCGGCCGCGCTGCTTGAAGTGCTTGATCCCGAGCAAAATTACAGCTTCAACGACCATTATCTCGATCTGGATTATGACCTGTCCGATATCCTTTTCATCACGACGGCCAATACGCTTCCCGATATTCCCTTGCCCTTGCAGGATCGAATGGAAATAATCCGGCTGCCCGGTTATACCGAGTACGAAAAGCACCGCATCGCATTCGATTTTCTTATCCCCAAACAGATCAAACTCAACGGCCTGGATGAAACGTGCATCCGTTTTTCAAAAAACGCCGTTCATACGATCATTCAGCGGTATACCCGCGAAGCCGGGGTGCGAAACCTGGAACGGGAAATCGCGTCGATATGCCGTAAAGTGGCACGCGACATGCTCAAATCGAAAAAGAAAAAAATCTTCAGCGTGACGGAAAGTTCGGTTCAAAGCTATCTGGGACCCTATCGGTTCAGAACCGCCCAGGTGGAGGAAAAAGACCAGATCGGCATCGTGACGGGTCTCGCCTGGACCCAGGTCGGCGGCGATTTGCTCCTGGTCGAATCGCTGATCATGCCCGGTAAGGGTGAACTTGCCATTACCGGAAAACTGGGCGACGTCATGAAGGAATCGGCTCAGGCCGCTCTGAGCTATGTTCGATCCCGTGCCACGCGGCTGATGCTCGAAAAGGATTTTCACAAGAAGTATGACATTCACATTCACATACCGGAAGGGGCGATTCCAAAGGACGGCCCTTCCGCCGGCATCGCCATGTGCACCTCATTGGTGTCGACCCTGACGAAACGACCGGTCCGCCGGGATGTCGCCATGACCGGGGAAATCACCTTGCGCGGCCGGGTGCTTCCTATCGGCGGGTTGAAAGAGAAAATTCTGGCCGCCCATAGGGGTGGAATCAAACGGGTTATCATCCCCAAAGAAAACGAAAAAGATTTAAAGGACATTCCGGCCAGCATCGTTAAACAGATCAAGATCATTCCGGTTGAGCATATGGACGACGTTTTGTCCAATTCCCTGATTCTTGGGGAAGGCGATATGCTGTTCAAAAAAGACGATATCTCCTTTGGTTTGATGCCGGAGCAGACCGAACAGCACGACCGCCAAAGCACCCTGATATAAAAAAGGTCGCAGCCTTTACGGCTGCGACCTTTCATTAATTTACGCTTGACAACGGTTTTACCGTCTGTTATTAAAAATAATTTTTAAGCGGCTGCGGTAGCGTGGTTCCGGGCGGGTAGCTCAGTTGGGAGAGCGTCGGCCTTACAAGCCGAAGGTCACAGGTTCAAGCCCTGTTCCGCCTACCAGACAACAGCCGTGGCTGCTTTTCGATAGATTTTTTCAACGGGGGCGTAGTTCAGTTTTGGTTAGAACGCCGGCCTGTCACGCCGGAGGTCGCGAGTTCGAGTCTCGTCGTCCCCGCCATAATAAAAACAATAGCTTAGGTTATATATGACCTGAGCTATTTTTTTGCCTAAATTCAGTTTTCCAACCCTATTTCCAACCTTCAACCCTTAATTTTAGCATCGGTAACCCCTTTTCTGTCATTTCAGTGATCCTTATGCCCAATATGATTTTTCGGGCTGATAGGGGAATTCATCCAGGTCGTTTTCGGATAAACCTTTTCAAGTTTCCAACCCGTTTTCCGCAGCTGAATGGTTTTTTCCATGGGAATTCATTATAACGCAAAAAGAATGCTTTTCCTTGAAAAAATCCACGGAAACCGATCCCGGCGGCAGGGGTTTGTTTTAGAATAGGTTGGTAGGGGATGTTGTCACTTGAAGTTGGAAACCAACGAAATTCTAGACAGCCCATTACGGTTCATCGAATAATTTTAACTGGATTGACGCCAACCAGCTTGGCCGCCGGAACTCAAGGCCGGATCAGATGAGCATGTTAAGAGGCAGACAGTATAATCGGCTGAAAAAGGCGGCACATGGACGTTCTGACCGAAACTTTTCGGGGGATCACAATGAGCACCCCAAACCGCCGAACTTCTCGCCAAAGAACACAGCGTATCACAAGAAAAAAAATTCAAAACTTTTCTCTGAGAAGGGCAAGGCAGGCCGTTTTCCGTGATATGTAAATCGGCTCACGCGAGAATAAGTGAAAAAAACAGAAGCATTTTAATGGTCCATCTGAATCGGCTTGATGTTGGCAGGGTCGTTGACGCGCACGGAATTGACCTGTTTGGAAACCGGATAAAATACGAACTCAGTGAGCGTTCGGTTGGATAAAACATTGCGAAGGTTGTTTGTGTCGTGGTTTTCCGGGTCCAGCCAGGTTTCGTAAGTATTCGGAGGCAAGACAGCGGGCATGCGGTTGTGGACATTCCGCAGGCAGTCGCTGGCCGAGCGGGTAATGATCGTGCAGGATCGATAGGTGGGCGTATCCTGATGGTTTTTATCATGCCATGCATCCCACAGGCCCGCAAATGCGAAAGGGGCCTGATCCGGCAGCGTGATGAAGACAGGGCGCCTTTGTCCCTTTTGTCCTGTCCACTCATAAAATCCATCGGCCACAATCAGGCAGCGGCGGTATTTAAGGGAATCCCGAAAGCTGGGTTTTTCGGTCAGGGTTTCTGAGCGGGCGTTGATCATCTTATTGCCGATCGAAAGGTCCTTTGCCCAGAAAGGGACCAATCCCCAGTGGAACTTATTCAGAATATTTACGCCCTCCTGACGGACAATGGCGAGGATCTCCTGGTCGGGCGCGACATTAAAATTGGTGGTCACGTCACAAACAGCCCGATCAATGGGAAAATAGCGCCTAAGCTGCTCAAGGTTTCTGTAGCTGACGAATCGGCCGCACATGGAAGGCTCCTAAAAGGATGGAGAGGTCTTTGCAGACATCTAAACAAACATAAAATTTTATCCCAAAAAATGTGATGACTGTAAAGCGAACAGTGTTTTTATTAAAAGCAGGAGCGCCTGGCGTTTTTACCGGCAGTTGACGCCAGATCAAAAAGCAGTCATCAAGCGGGCTGAGGAATGGTATCTGGATACGTTTGTCAGGAGAGGGGCGAGGAAGGCGGCGTAGAGCCGTTTATGTAGGACAAAAATGTCCTGGATTTTTTTATATATTTTCAGCCCAATCTCGGCATAAAATTTCTGCCTGCTCAAGTACAGTTTTTGTAGCCTTTTCTTGCTTGTCCGGCGGATAGCCATATTTTCGAAGAATTCGCTTGATGATCACCCGCATTTGGGCTCGGACATTTTCTCGGACGGTCCAGTCGATGGTGATGCTGTTGCGAACTGCCTTGACGAGTTCTTGAGCAATCATTCTCAGTGTCTCGTCGCCGAGAATGGCCACTGCGCTATCGTTGACCTCCAACGCATCATAAAAGGCCACCTCATCATCCGTCAGCCCCAGCTTTTCTCCTCGTTGGTTGGCCTCGCGCAGGGCCTTCGCTAAGGCTATCAATTCTTCGATCACTTGTGCTGTCTCAATAGCCCGGTTTTGGTATTTCTTGATCGCATTCTCAAGAAGCTCTGCAAACGACCGGGCCTGTACCAAGTTCTTTCTCCCGCGTGCCTTGATCTCGCCTTCCAGAAGCTTACGCAGCATTTCGACAGCCAAGTTCCTTTGCGGCATGCCACGCACTTCCGCCAGGAACTCGTCGGACAAGATCGAGATGTCCGGCTTCTTCAGCCCCGCGGCTGCGAAGATGTCGATAACCTCATCGGACGACACTGCTTTCGAGACGATCTGCCGGATTGCAAGCTCTATCTCTTCGGGGCTGCGGCGACCGTCACCCGTGCTCTTCGTTAGCACGGACCTCACAGCCTGGAAAAAAGCCACGTCGTCCCGAATCTCCATCGCCTTCTCATGTGGTACGGCCAGCGCAAACGCCTTCGACAATTCGCCTACTGCCTTCACGAGCCTGTTTTTGCCGTCATCCTGTGCCAGTACATGTTCCTGCGCCGCTGGCAGCACGCACAGACGCTCTTGCGGTCCACCTGTCTTCCAAGTGGACCAGTCAAAGCCGTGGAAGATTCCACAACAAACCTCATAACGCTCCAGCATGACAGCCACGGCCTCTTCCTGATCGACAGCCGTTTGCCCCTTGCCGCCGCTGTCGGTATAGTTGGCCAAGGCATACTTAAGCTGGTCGGCCAGGCCCAGGTAGTCCACCACAAGGCCGCCGGGCTTGTCCTTGAACACGCGGTTCACTCGCGCGATGGCCTGCATCAACCCGTGGCCGCGCATCGGCTTGTCCACATACATCGTGTGGAGGCATGGCGCGTCAAACCCTGTCAACCACATGTCGCGAACGATCACCACCTTGAAAGGTTCTTTCGGGTTCTTGAAACGCTTCGCCAGTTCCTCGCGACGAGGCTTATTTCGGATGTGGAGCTGCCAATCGACCGGATCGGAAGCCGAACCCGTCATCACTATCTTTAGGATTCCTGCACCGTCATCATCGTGATGCCAGTCCGGACGGATCGCCGTGATGGCTTTGTAGAGTTCGACACAGATGCGACGGCTCATGCAGACGATCATCGCCTTGCCGTCCATTACCTCCAGACGGAGCTCGAAGTGCTTAACCAAATCCTCGGCGATCAGTTTTAACCGCTTCTCTGTGCCAACCAAGGCTTCAAGTTGCGCCCACTTCGTCTTGAGCCGCTCCTTGTGCTCAACCTCTTCGCCCTCGGTGGCTTCCTCGAATTCCTCGTCCAGCAGGGGACGGGCGGTTTCGTTCAATTCCAGCTTTGCCAAGCGACTTTCATAGTAAATCGGGACGGTCGCCCCATCTCTCACCGCGCGTTCGATGTCGTAGATACTGACATAGTCGCCGAACACGGCGCGGGTGTTCTTGTCCGTCAACTCGATTGGCGTGCCGGTGAAACCGATAAAGGAAGCATTCGGTAGAGCCTCTCGCATGTGCCGGGCGAAGCCGTCGATGAAGTCGTATTGACTTCGGTGGGCTTCGTCCGCGATTACGACAATATTCTTCCGATCTGAAAGAAGTGGATGCTGGTCTTCGCCATCGGTGGGAAAAAACTTGTGTACCGTCGTGAACACCACTCCACCGGAGGACGTCCTAAGAAGTTCACGCAAATTTGCCCGGCTTTGCGCCTGTACCGGCTGCTGTCGCAGCAGTTCATGGCAGCGTGCAAACGTACCGAAGAGCTGGTCATCCAGGTCGTTGCGATCGGTGATTACGACCAGCGTCGGGTTTTCCATCGCCGGATGCAATACAACCCGTCCGGCGTAAAACGCCATCGTCAGGCTCTTACCCGATCCTTGGGTATGCCACACCACGCCGACACGCCGGTCACCTGGTTTGGCGTCGCGCTTTCCTCTATCAAAATAAGCACCTTCGCTTTCCCGTACTCCAAGAACTTGACCCGATGGCACACAAGCGCGAATTGTTTCCTGCACCGCCATGTTCACAGCGTGGTATTGGTGATACCCAGCCATCTTCTTGACCAGAACACCACCGCCAACATCTTCAAAGACGATGAAGTGCCTGATCAGGTCCAGGAACCGTTGCTTCTCAAACACGCCCTCGATCACCACCTGAAGCTGGGGCAACCGAGTGTCTGCAAGTTCTTCACCCTCAATGGTGCGCCAGGGCATGAACCACTCACGGTCAGCCGTCAGTGTGCCAATTCGCGCTTGTACGCCGTCGGAGATCACCATCGCCTCATTGAACGAGAAAAGAGACGGGATCTGCATCTTGTAAGTCTGAAGCTGGTTGAAGGCCGACCAGACGGTGGCGTTTTCAGTGGCGGCGTTCTTAAGTTCCATCACCGCCACTGGCAGGCCGTTGATGAACAGCACCACGTCAGGCCGACGTTCGTGCTGGTTCTCGACCACGGTAAACTGATTCACTGCGAGGAATTCGTTGTTCTCCGGCTCTCCATAATCGAACACGAGGACCAGATCGCCGCCAATGGACCCATCGGCCCGCTGGTACTCGACCGGCACGCCTTCAACCAGGTACTTGTGAATAACATGGTTGTTCGCAACCAATGACGGCGAGTCCGGACGCGTCAGCTTGCGGAATGCTTCATCTATTGCATCCAACGGCACCACCGGGTTCAGCCGCTGGAGCGCCTGCCGCAACCGACGCGAAAGACAAACCTGGCCGTAGTCGTCTCTCTCGGCCATCGCTTCTCCCGGAGCGATCTCCAAGCCCGATATAATCAGGTAACCCAAGCTCTCAAGCCACGCCAGCGAGGCCTGCTCGATAACAGATTCAGTAAAACTGCTGGTACTCATTAGGCCGCACCCCCTTCTTGATCGGTATCGCCTGGTTGCGTTTCGGTCTCGTCCTCGGTCTCATAATCGGTTAGGAGGTCCCGGTAGGCTTCCTGATCCACGCTGAACAAGACATCGCTGGGCCGATATGGCGGCAACGACAAAATGCGCACTGCCTCGCACTGCTCGTCAAGCCACTCATTAAAATCGGGATTGTCGCCATACTCCAGTTGAACCGTCTTCGGTCTTGAGAGGTCTTGCCGGTGAACGCGATAAAGAAATCCGATGATGGCATCAGCGGCCTGGGCTACGAGCAGCGCTTGTATCCCTTCCATCACAGGACGCGGACCGTCGCTACCATGTGATGCGAAACCAAAGGCGTTCCGCAATTCACATACGCCCTGCAATGCTGTATTCAGCCCATTGAGCGTCTGCTGCAAGCTCTTCCGGGCACCCGCATCTGCGGCTATAACAACAGGCAGGAACGGAACACAGAGGGTGACGGTCTTAAAAAGCTTTGGCAGGTCATCGTCCTTATCAAACACACCCCCACGCTCTGTTATGATGGTCTTGCAGGCGCTCTCAACAAGCGTCTTGGCCAGGTCGAACGCCAGACCCGTATTCTGGGCGACAGCCGACTCCAACGCCTTGACCTGCTCCTCGATGTGGAGCATCCCCCCCGCAACTGCGGCACGTGCACCGTGCATAACGAAAACGGGATCGTTAGAGGAAACAGCCATCAGGCGCACCTCCCGGCAATCCGCTCGGCGTCCTTTACCCGAAGTTCGCCGGAGATAAGCTTGGGCAGTAGGGCGTCGCGTAGTGCGGCGAGGGTGCGAGACTGAGCACGGCTGTTGATGATTCTGGAAAGGATAGCCTCAACCGGAGCGAAGAGTTTGGGCAACACGGGTAAAGGAGGTACAACTCCTTGCGCTTTTGCGAGCATTCCCAAACTCAAGTTTGCTTGTACAGCGTGTACAATCTTGCTGTGCAAGTTTTGCCGAAACCCTTCCTGACGCATTATCAGAACAAGAAAGCCAGGTGGAACAGAGGGGGCAGAGCGAATAATCGCGACGGCCTGATTCGTGTTCGCTGGTAGAATCCAGTCCTCTGCCAACGCTATACGTCCTATGGTTCCAGCAATTGTGTAGAGAATATCGCCAGACTCAAGAATTGAGCGCTTCAGAACTCCGGCGTGAACTGATTCGGGAATGCTCGTTAGTTTGTCCGCCAGAATTGATCCGTCTTCCTCAATGCAGTTTACTCGGACATAGTTGACCTTTACGTCAGCAACGGCGTTGTTTATATCCCCTTGAGTTGGCGTAGTTCCTTTCGTAATTAGTTTCGTGAGTGCCGAGAGAGTTGTGACCTTCCACTCCTTCGGAATTTCGCCCAAGTCGGAGCCTTCGAAAGCGCTCGGAAAAAGAGCCGCGATTTCGGGTTTGAGGCCCGGCGGCTGGTGCCCGGCTGCCTTGGCGCGGACGGGGTCGAAGTCCACGAACCAGCTCTTGAAGATCGCCCGTGCAATATCCTCCAGCGTCCGATTCATTTGCCGGTTCAACTCGATCTTGTCGTCCAACGCCCCCAGAATGCACGCGATGGCTCGCTGTTCCTTGAGGGGAGGGACAGGCATCTCAATTCTCCCTACAAACTCCCACTGTGCCCGTGGCATTCTTGTGCCTTCGGAAGCACGGGTTGATTCTTCGATGAACTCATGTGAAGCCATCCAGTAAAAAAGATAGCGCTGGTCTATCCCCTGCTTCCGCCTAACAACCCATATGTCGGTTGAACACACGCCATCAAATGGAGCAAGCACGACCTTTCGGAAATAAGGCCGGAGTTTTCCAAATAGTATATCTCCTTTTCTGAAGCGTGATTTTATGCTTGTTACTTGCTCAGCTGAACCATATCCGGTCAAGGCAAGTTGACCTTCTGCGATATGCTCAAGACCAATATAAGGAAGGTTACTTACATCAGAAGGGCGCACCGTGTCCCTAATGAGATCGGCACAACGATCAAATCGCATCGTGCTCCAGCCATCACCCGCCATAGCCGATATCCTCCAGGTTGGCCCAGATGATCTGATCAAGCTTCTCGGACTGGGCGGTCTGCTCACGCAGGGCTGTGGTCAGGCGCGCCATCTTCTCCTCGAACGGCTCGCCGTCGTCTTCCACCTCCGCTGCGCCGACGTAACGGCCGGGTGTGAGGATGTGGTTGTGGTGCCGTATGTCGTCCAGCGTGGCTGATTTGCAGAAGCCGGGCATATCTTCATAATCCCTGGCAGACTTATCCCCCCGCCAGGCATGATAGGTGTCAGCGATCTTGCGGATATCCTCATCGGTTAGCTCGCGATGGACGCGGTCGATCAGCGTCCCCAACTTGCGTGCGTCTATGAAAAGCGTCTGCCCATGTCGGTTTCGGAACCGGCCGTTCTTCTTGTCCCGGGCGATGAACCAGAGACAGACGGGAATCTGAGTCGAATAGAAAAGCTGGCCTGGCATCGCAACCATGCAATCCACCAGGTCGAACTCGATGATGTTTTTGCGGATTTCTCCCTCGCCGGATTGGTTAGAGGACATCGAACCGTTGGCTAGGACGAAACCTGCCAAGCCGGTCGGGGCCAGGTGATGGATGAAGTGCTGAACCCAGGCATAGTTGGCGTTGGATGCGGGCGGTGTGCCGAACTTCCAACGCTTGTCATCTTTGAGTAACTCCCCCCTCCAGTCTGAGTCGTTAAAAGGGGGATTAGCAATTACATAGTCTGCCTTGAGATCGGGATGAAGGTCGCGGTGGAAGCTGTCGGCGTGTTCCTTCCCAAGGTTGTTTTCGATTTGCCGGATGGCCAGGTTCATCTTCGCCAGCCGCCATGTGGTGTGATTTGACTCCTGACCAAAGATACTGACATCAGCTTTTGCTTTTCCACCATTACCATTGCCGGTGGAATGAGCCTTTACGAATTCCACCGACTGAACGAACATTCCTCCGGAACCGCAGCACGGGTCATAGACTCGACCTTTGTAAGGGGCCAGCATTTCGACCAGAACACGGACGACGCAGCGGGGTGTGTAGAATTGGCCGCCTTTCTTTCCCTCGGCGCTAGCAAACTGTGATAGGAAATATTCATAAACGCGGCCGAGAATGTCTTTTGAGCGGTTGGCCTTATCACCCAGGCCGATATTGCCGACTAAGTCGATGAGCTGGCCGAGGCGCTGTTTATCGAGGCGCGGGTGGGCGTAGTCTTTTGGGAGAACGCCCTTGAGCGTTGGGTTGTCGCGTTCGATGGCGAGCATGGAATCGTCAATGGTCTTGCCGATGGTCGGTTGCTTAGCATTGGCCTTGAGATGAGACCATCGAGCTTCTTTTGGCACCCAAAAAATGTTGACAGCCCGGTACTCGTCCGGATCTTCGGGGTCGGCACCCTGAGCACGATCGGCGTCAAGTTTAGCGTGCTGTTCCTCGAAGGCGTCAGAGATGTATTTCAAGAAAATAAGGCCGAGTACGACATGCTTATATTCAGCGGCATCCATATTGGAACGTAGCACATCAGCAGCTCTCCAGAGTTCGGATTCGAAGCCGAGGGTTGCACCGTTGTTGTTTTTTGCCATATTATACCTCGTTTTCGAATGCTCTGTCCGTGATTTGAACCCGATATCCCCGTTTGGTGAGTTCATACATCAAGTAACCACGGGCCATCTGCTCCACATTGTGAGTTGTCAGTTTCATTGGCTTTATCTTTTCAAAATGCACTTCGTCCGATTCCAACGGGGTAAGCTCACCGGCATCAATAGTGCGCCTAAATGAAAATCCACTATCCGGCTGCCTCCTGGCATACTCTCTGAACCATCAGGTGCGGACCCACATGCTAAGTGTAAGAGAGGAAGAGAGAAAAACTCCCTCTTACCCGATTAAGCCGCACCTCCTTTTTGCACAAATGTCAGCTTCCGGTCGAGAACGATGTTCCGATTACTTCAAATTCTGGTATTGCCGCTCTTTGATAGCTGTTGTAGAGGCCATGATCTATATTGAACTGTTATAGTAAGGGCCTTTGACCCCGACATGCAAGTTTATGCCTGATCCCAGTATTCGATTGCGTCACCTGCCTACTTGAGGTGCTCAAGTGAGCATTTTTAAGCCTATGCGATAAGACCGTGCGAACTGCTTGAGAGGTGGTCTACCTTTTCCCGGATCAGTTCATCGCGGTCATCGTAGCTCATCTCAGCAAAGAAGTAGTTTTCTAAATAGGTCCCCTGAAGCTTTGCAATGAGGAGATACACGTCGTCGCAAATCCGAAGCTCTAGATACTCCGGCTCATCGCGCAAATCCTCTTCAGCCGAATATTCAAACACAAAACGATCGTTTAGAAGCGGTCGTAGATTAGCCAGCACAGCTGTTCCCTTTAGCCTCATGTACTCAGGAGCGGTTTCATTCGCTAGGCGCCAGAGAACGGAAAGCACCCTCTTACGCCACAGAGGGTCATCGCTCTGAGCCACAGTAGCCACAAGGCCGATTGCCTCCACGTTTAGACAACCAAGCAGCTGTTCCGCCCTCAATGAGATCTCCCTTGAATCATTTTGCATCAATTCAAGGAGAGATCGAGCAATTTCTTCAGTCTGTGCAGGAGTCGCCTTAGTGATCCTACGAAACAGGCTGCGTAGTTGTGGCAGCTTCTCAATCGGGCCGTGTCGAGCAAGCCCGCACAATGTCGCCGCTAAGCCTTTGTCTTCCATCTTCGGCAACTTAGCTTCAATCCAGGTAAGTACCTAACAATGCCTGACGCGCGGTCGATCTTTGGGAAATGCTTGCGTGTAACCGCGTCTTGCATGTTGATGTAATCTTGAATAATGCGGCCGTCCAACTTATGCGTAGGCTCGTAGCCCATCTCCAGGACTAAGAAAACAAAGTTGTTCACGGCCTGTGACACGGTTGGGTAGGAAGTCTGCTCAGTAAGGTAAAATACGCATTCCGAGTTGGTATCCAGTTTACGATTGAGGAGAGCGCAATAGTATCTGGGAAGGCTGGAACATGAGCATATGAATAACGCAGAGCAGCTCAGATTTAAGCGGCGGAGGTCATCGTTGCCAGCAACAACAAATGTCATGTAGTCCAACTTCCCGTCAGTGCTGCGCCCAGTCGTCCAATAGTGACGGCCCCTGAGCGTCTTCCCGCCCATCTCGTTTTCTCTATCAGCCACCTCCTTTGGAAGGGGTTTGTGTAGGCTTTTCTTGCTTTTTTTTGCTTCACGAAATCTCTTGTCGTGCTCGTAATACGTAAAGAATGGCGCAATCAGCTCCGTGAAGCTCTTTGGGTTTGTGCAGTGTTCGAGTATGTCTTCGATACATGCCGTGCTTGCGACATCCCAGCCCATGCGTACGTGATTCTCCCACGGATTCACCCCTCTATAGAGTTCCTTGTCGGGGCATTTGTTATTCTGAGTTATTGAACGGAGCGGATCAAAAACAGGGCCCTGGCCCCATCGCGCGTGTCCAATATATATGACGATAGCGTTCGGTGTGTCTATCGCCTCTAGAAACTCCTGTTTCGAAAAGACGATCCTAATGACATATGTCCATTTAGGGGTAACATATTCATATTCAAACTCTGGTCGTGTGCGCGTGGCCTGCCCCCTCTTGACTAGATCATCCAAATAACGCTCCAGGATAGGGGACACGAAGTCCTTGCCTGTTAGTTCAACCCCGAAGGCAGCGATTAACTCACGCTTTGGCTTCCGCCGACTAACCATTTCTTGAACCCTTTAATAAGTCTCACCGATTGCTGGGCTCGAAAAAATTGGAAGGTAAAGATGGATAACTAAAGATATTTTCCGAGCCCACTGAAACTTATCACTTCGCTATTTTAGCAACCGTAGCAGGTTTCTGGCCCCAAGTTTTCCGTTACACATTCCCGAAAGGAAAGCGACGCCATCGCCAGCCGAAATTTCGCATATTCAATCCTGGCAACTAAAAGCTCATCACTCACCGATGCCTCCAAAGCGATCTAAGAGGTTTCGTACTTAACGGGTACAACTTGGTTTGTTGGAACGAGTTCTACCCACTGCGCGAAGGTCTCGAATGGCTTCGGCCCAGGCTCAAAGCTTTCCGGAATTGGGACAAATCCTTCTTCATAAACTTTCTGCCCTTCCAGAAAGACCTGGTTATCAGTAATTGCCCCAAGCTCCTCTAACAACTCGGTGACAAATTTCTCGACCTTCTTCGGTTGTCCACTCGAATCTGTCACCTTGGAGAGATTCTCATCCAGAAGATCGTCGCCCAAACCGTCCGTCCCCTCGACATGCGGTTGCTTGAGCCAATCGACCGCAGCTTTCTCGCGACCACGATGAATAGGAATTACTATCCGAGCCCACGCAGCATTCAGAAACGCATTTCGGTGTGCATCGGCGTCAAGCTGTGTAAGCCAACCAATGGAACTACCAAGGGGGGCCGGTTCAGAATCTTCCGTAATAAAGTAGTTGTTGGCTCGCGGCTCCTGCTCCCGCCCGAATCTTACGCGAAATGATGGATCAAGCACTTGCTTGACTGCACCTTCTTGAGTTGTTGCGCTTGGCTTGCTCGCGACGTAATATGGGTTCGGTATCGACTCGGACACCTTGATCGTGTGGGTCGTCCTCTCGCCCGTAGAGGAATTGGTCGTAAAGAATACCCATTCGAATTGGGCCACCATTTCGGCCAGATTGGGATTCTTTGGGTTAGCTACAGTTCCCGTCTGCTCACCACCTAACTGATGTAGCGAGTCCCATGATTGCCCCTCTTTTAACGTGTACGTGTATTGAATCATATTCTCATCCGGATTGCGTCTGTGAACATATCCATCAATCTGCAACTTTCTTAACCGCTCTTCTTTACGTATGCAGAAAGGCTCTTTCGCTGACTGCGGTGTTTGTTCGCTTCCAACTTTTGCACTCGCTAATTCTTCTGGCAATGTAATTCCTCCACGATTGCGATTCATTCGGGGATTCCACCAATCCGGTGCGACGAAGTACAGCATCTTGTCAACTTCAAAATACGTTCGAATCAAATCTGCCTGGGCATGCAGCTCTTCGCGTGCCAGGTCTGGTCCTAGCAGTTTCGAGAGGACGCGTCGGTATAGGATCGTGCGTTCCTCTTGCCGCAATTCTGTGGCTGGGCGTGGCGTAATTGAGCGAGCAAGGTTGATTCGTTCGTGAAGCCCTCTGACGAGCGCCTGTTGTGCCTCCCGCTGTTTTGCATGTTCATATTCGTTCATTTTGTTCCTGTATTCATCTTCTGCTTTTGTCCGGACAGCCTCCTTCACTCTCCAAGTGAGGGATGCCGTGACTTGTACAGCCGGTTGAGATTGAAAGTTCACCCGGCGCAAATGAACCTGAAATCTTCCTTCGTCATCATTAATGATTTGGTACTCCGTATCCCATAAAGAAGGGCTGTCTTTCTCCGGATTGGTTCCACTGAAATTCTTCTCAATGATGCTTGCCAGCTCGTACCCAGGTTGCGGCGCAGGCGCTTGAAACTCGAAACTTGTATTAATCTCTCCTTCTGTACCAAAAATACCTTCTTCCTCCTCTCCATTATAGTAGTCGTTATCGTCATCTGCTTTGTCATTCTTCGGTGAAAACGGAATGTTGAATTGGAAGTCTTCTGTAATCAGATCGTACGATGGCGGGGCCACATCAGGGGGCGGGATCGTGCTGAAATCTTCGGGCTTGGCAATATGAACCAGTTCCGCAAGACCTAAATCGTTTCCGGGTTCGTCAACGATCAGCTGATAGCACAGTTGCGTCCCTAAATGCTTCATCTGGATTCCGACTATTTGCATCTTCCGACGCATTTCGTAACTGACGATATCGTTCGTGGGATTCTTGATTAGATGCCTGCGGCTACTCTCGGTTCGCACCTCCACTGACTCTCGGGTGAGCAATCTCACACTGCGCTTCATCTCTGATACAGCTTTGTTGCTGGTTTCACTGCTTCGCTTGCGCGTGGTTTGCTTATCCGTTACCAGATGGGTTCCATACTCGACAGAAGCGGTGCCTTTGCCCTGAGCAACGACCACATCATACCCGAAATCCGCGGTAACACCAGTTTTGAAATTTTGTTCATTCTTTTTTTGCATCTGTTCTGACAGTTCTGTCGCTTCTGTCACCGTCTCTTCCTGGGATTGCATTATCTGAACTGATGTTTCTGACTCCAGGAATCGATATGATGTCTGTGACCACATTTCGATAAACTCGAGTTCGGAATTGGGTGCAACCCAAATGTGCTCAATAGGGAGGCTGAGAAAATTACCGAGATCGTAGAAATAGTGTCGATAGAGATTCAGCAACCCGATCGGCGACAACCGATAACCCTCTTCGAGGGTTATTTCGGAACCAGGTTTCAGTAGGTGCGAAATAGAAGCGAGGGCGTGCTTGTAATGCTTTGCTTGGCTCTCGAAGGCGTGCGCGAACAGATCGGCTGGAAACTTATCCAGGTTTGTCAACAGATCTTGCAATGCTTTTAGTTGCTTCTCTACTTGGCCCTTTACAATCTGGCCACGCCGTACCTCACCTATGGCCTTGGTTGATTTGGTCTCTTCTTTGTCACCAGAAGGAGCCTTGCTACTTTCAGGTGCGGATAGAATCTTCAAGAGTTGTTGCAAATCTTCGTAGGACGGTTTTCTCTTCCCCTCTTCAATCGCCACTACAAGCCTCCGCAAAGCCGCGCCCTTATCAAGAAGCAACGGCTCGCGAAGCCATCGAAAGGCGTTGTCATAGAGCAACCTGGGACCGGAGTCCACAAAGCCGCCTTTAAAGGCAGTGCATCTCAATTTGCGCTGATCGCGCTCAATGTCAGCAAGCAAAGCCTTCATAGCCTTGGCGGCCTGTCGTCCGATCCATTGCTTATTAGTTCTGCTCCTCCACCCCAAGAGGGGTTGGTATGAGCCCACGTATTGCGCATCGTAAGGAAGACGGCCCTTGAAAGACATTAAATCTACCTCTCGGGTACAATTGGGCAGGCGAACGTTCTCGGAGCCTCTGCCAGAAGCCGCGCTGTTATTGGCTTCGGACTGTCCCGATCGAGGCGAAAACCCGAATAATTGACTAACCCATCTGCAGAAACCTGCTGCCCTTGGACTAGTTCGTTCATCCTTTGGTCTCATGTAGCCCTCCTGATGGTGCATCTAATGGTGGCGCTAAGGCCGCCAGGGCCTCGTCCGGTTCCGCTTGAGCGCCTGGTGTACGCCCGGCATGGGCCTCATCTTATGCGAACCCACATGCTATGTGGTGTGGGGAGGGGGAGAGAAAATCCCCCATTACCCGATTATGTAGTTTCTATTTTTACCTTATTCGTGAGGATTCAGAGGTATAATATCCGTTTTAAAAGAACATAATGCAAAATTCAGGTATTCAATCCAGTTTGATACAACTTGAAGTAAAAATCCCAATGTCAATAATGCTAAACCTAGAAGCATCAATTTGTGGTTCAGTATCTGCCATTTCTCGTATCCCAACGACTCTTTTGGGCCGTCAATGACATCATTCCAAGTGGGATTTTCGCGAAATTTCTTTCCCTTGTATTGTTTAACCACCTCAATAGCTACGAGCCAAACGCCAGCGATGTCAACACATAGCCCAATTGAATTTATAATTTTTGAAATCGTTTTAGCGTCCATGTCTTATCTACATAGCGCCGCTAATCAGCCGCGCGGCTTTTTGTTAATCTGGTGTATCTAACTTCCACCAGACATTACCATCAGCGTATACTGAGTAACTATCAGTTTCAAAAAGTTTTGGGGCTTGATAAAATTGAATTTTTGGAGAGTCACCATCAGTTTCTTTATAATAATATAAAATCCCGCAAAGAAGCCCAGAAACAGATGAAAGAGCGTTAAAAAGATTGGCTTTTTTAAAGTATCGGTCTCTTTCATGTTTGATTTTATTGTATCCCTCCGACCACCAAACTGGTCGTCGATTAACTGTCCATTCTTGCCATGGATACAAAGTCAAATTATTTCTGGGTATATTAACTTTGAAGGTTGTGAATTTAGGATATTTTGAATATAATATAGGATAATATTCTGGCATTTTATCAGGTTGTTGTGAAGGGTCTATAGAATTACATACTAGTTTAATGATGGTGTCGAATTCTGAACTACTTGCCATAATTATTCTTGCAAACTCAATTGAATAGGTTTCATAGTTTTCTTTAGAAAAATGAACAAATCTGAAACATCTTTCCAGATCAGCTTCTATAGATAAAAAATAATCCCAGAATAATAGGCTCATCTCTTTCCTTATATAGTATAGCTAACTAGATAGTAGCGGTAATTACCGTTTTCTTGAATGATTCTGAATTGATTCAAGTTTAATTACCCCTCAATCTGTATATTCTCATAAAACCTCTTGTCCAGAATCCTGTCCATACTCGCCCTATCTACCCATCCACCCGCTCCGCCAGCTCCTTCCCACACTTAAAAAAAGGCAGCTTTTTCGACTTGACCTTGATCTTCTTCCCTGTCTTTGGATTGTGGCCGTTATAACCCTTGTATGTTCTGACCGAAAATGAACACAGTCCCCGGATCTGGACACTATTCCCTTTGGCGAGGGCTTCGACCATTTCACTGAAAAACAGGTCTACTATGGCAGCGGCTTCTTTTTGGGACAGATCGGCGGCGTTTCTGAGGGATTCGATCAGGTCTGATCTCGTCATGGGGGGACTCCTGTGGAAGGGTTCCTGTCAAAAGCCGTAATAAATCATAGGAGATGTGTCAATATTTATTTGGGGTTGCAGGCGGCGATAGAAACCGGGTTTCCGATAATCGGTGCAGCGTTGATCGCAGATTATCGGCATTCATTTTGCACTCTTATGCCGAAATTCCCATGGCGGTATGGCGTGGGGATCTGCCCATAGACCGAGCTTGTTTTGACGCGATGCGTCTTCGAGCTGGGCAAGATGCCGTTCTGACGAATATTTCTTGTAATGCCAGGCAAACCCGGCCGACAGCAGGGCCTCGTTCAGGGATTGGCCGTCAAAATTGACCCAGGCGATGGTCCTTCCGTAGCGGTCGGTCGTAACAGGATCTACCTCGACAATTTTTCCGAAAACTTTATTCGACGTAAACTTTTTCGCCTTTGCCCCGAACGCCTGTCCTTTTTCCGGGCAGTCTATGCCATAAAGGCGGATTTTTTCGGCTTTGCCGTCATGCAGGACGCTGATGGTGTCGCCGTCCGATACCCCCACAACCTTCCCGGACCAGGCAAGCGCATGGGCGGCGATGAAGATAAGCGTAAAAAGGAATAGAATAAAAAGGCGGCTGCGCATTTAAAACCCCACCCGCTCTATTTGACAATCCTGATCCGGTGCGTTTCCTTTATCTTCTCCCAAAGGGCGTCCATTATTTCCGGGACTTCATAATTTTCGCTTTCAGGACCGACTTTTCGGCTGATATACAGCTCCAGCGCTTTTTGAAGCACCTGGACGGATGTTTCATCCATATTGGCAAAAGAAACCAGGTCCTTTAAAGACATGCTTTCGATCAGGTCATCCACGACCTCCTGGATAAAATCTTCTTTTGTTGCGTTCATTTCAGGCTCGCCGCATCGATATCATTTTCAATAGCTGTTCCCGCCGTGGCATCAACCCCTGCCAGCGTCAATACCCCTTGAATGATAAATTTCACGTCCTCATAGATGTTCGGGTCTTTGGATGCCCGGGGACCTGCGACATTTAGGACCTCAATATTGTGCCGGCAGATCCAGGCGTAGACGGTTTCAGCGGCTTTCTGGGGCGAGGTTTTTTTCAGATTGACATACAGATTCGGTTTGCGGTGGTCATCGGCATAAATTCTGGTCAGTCTGGTTCCGCCCGAAAGGTGGCCCCGGCCGATGAGCAGGGTCCCGTCGGAATCGACGACATTTTTCTCCGTGCGCTTTTTATAGCTTCCGGTTGGCATCTCGATCAACTGGTAGCGGTCGGGCAGTGGACCATTTTCTGTCAGCCGGCCTTTTGGTATCCACCCGCCATGGGGAAACCCCATTTCGATGGCGGCGTCGAGTGCGCCCTGGTCAGCCCCGGTCTGGCCGCCGGATATGATTTTTTTGATCATTGGCCGTCCTGATCTTCCGGATATAGCCCCTCGGACGTATAGCCGGTACAATTTACGGCAATATTTTTCCTGAACCCCAGCCAGGATTTCAGGGTCATATCGCCGCCATGAATTCTCTTGTTGTATGCCTCGGTACCGGTCGTGGTAAAAACAATCATTTTTTCACCGATCGTGGTGTCGTAGTTTACGCTATGCAATGTTGGAACCTCGATTTTGCGAATTACGGCGCCGGTTTTCATGTCGGAGACGATAACCGTTTTATCGATGAAACGGACGATCCGCGATCTGCCGTCTTCTGTGGCAGCAAGCCTTGTCGTGACCAGCAGATCCTTTAATTTGCCAAAATCACGGGTTACCCTGTGATGATCCCACAAAACCGCTGTAATAGCTATGACCAAGCTTAAGTATAAGCGGATTAACCTGGCAATATTGACTTTATGCTGGGCATCCATCATGGGGAAAGGCAACTTTTTTCGGGAAAGAGTCCGACCATTCTCGTTTGAAGACAGAAGCTCCTATATACCGGAAAATCAAAAAACAATCAGGCTGGATCAGCGCAGCGCTCTGCTTTCCGTTCTCTCCTCTAAAATGATTTTTAAAAGAATCTCAAGCATCAGTTTCCGGCCCATCGGCGTAAGCCCTCTGAAATCGGCCAATATTGAGACTGCATGATGCAGCGCCATTTCAGATGCCCTGTTTCTTTCGCTTACTGCCTTTCGTAAATCGAAAATTGTCATCTCCATATCCCTGTCTCCGGATTTGGGTTGGCGATACGAAGATCTGATCAATATCCGTGCCATTTGCAGCGAAGTGACGGTCATCGATACATCTATTTGGTATCACATGATTTTATTTGAATAGAGGAGAATAAGGGGATGGGCATTGTTTTGGAGAATAAAAAAACGGGTGCAGCGAAAAGATGATATGAGTGCAATATATTTTGGGCAAAATAGAGATGGCGAGAGGGGTGAGTGGCTCAAGTTATTTCGTAGCAGTAAACCTTTCCAATTCACCCGATGTCAAAAAAGGTGGGTTTAGGGACGATATCATTGACTTTCGCTCCTTTTTTTAAGATAAAAAGGAGGCGGCCAAAACCGTGGCAAGCTATAACAAGTTGAAATTATTGTTTTGAAATAAAATATCTTTAAGGTAATTTCCCTGTGAAAGATACAAAAGGGGATGATGGGCACAAAAACAAAAGAATTATGTGAAAATATAATAACAATTATCGGAGAATACTCTGACTGCGCATCGTGTGGCAGGGTCATTAAAGATTCAAGTCTTCTCTTACCTGATCCTTTAAATCCAGGCAGATATAGGTCAACTTGTCCGAACTGCGGAAAAGAAACGATGATGTGCCCTTTCCCTCCTAACGAGTTGAAACCAGTCTTTGAAATGATAGTTGAGAGCGCTGAACGTAACCGTCCTATCCTAGTACTAATCCTGTCATGCACAGCATACGAGGCCCTTGTTGAAGGTTTGTTTTGTAGGCTCCTTGAAAGGCGCTTTACGTACCCTGAAGTTAGCGAAGCTATAATTGAAGCGACAGAATATCGTTCTAAAATGAGGATTATTCATTGTATCACCGGAAAAAATGCTAAAAATTTGGTTAAGTCCGCCGGCTACAATAAACTGATTGGTACTCTCGATAATATCAAAGCGAAAAGAAACTGCTTCCTGCATACAGGTATTGCTATGAAGGTTGAGACCGAAGAGCACAACGTCGGCGATCTCAAGTTTTCCTTCCCGAGAACGAAAAAATTAGACGAAAATGATGTTAATCAGGCTCTCCAATTCACAATTGACGCAGTCGATTGTTTCTCGAAGCTTTTTTCTGATTATGGAAAATTCATATATATTGATGAACCAGTTTAATATTATGTGTAATTTATTTCACTATTACTAATTATTATGAATTAAAGGAGTAAACTTCATCAATGGATTGGAAGAAAACCGGATCGCCGCATAGTTCTTCCATGCACAAGTATTGACTATATCTCAGAATAGTGGCAATTCAGGAAAATGGAAATTGAGTCGTCCCACGCCAGTTTTAAGAAAAGCTTGCATATGGGAAGGTGTTCTTTTTTGGACAAATATTGATTTTTGCTATTATTTTTCTAAAATTACATAATTTTGAAAAAATTACATAGGCTTTTTTTGTAAGGATGTTATTCATGAAAGGGTTTCAAACCAATAGCATCCCGTCGGGTTTCTGTTCTTGGGAAGGCTTTTTGTTTATCGCCAAAACGTATAGAGGCACTTTAAATCCTCTAAAAAAATAATCTGGCCTGACCCCGATAGCATGGATAGTATGAAGCCCACAAAAGTGAATCGTCAGATAACGAAAACGCTTTCCCTTTTTATCCTTTTCACAGCCATTTTACGGCCGGCTCTCGCACGCGATCTTTCAGAGATAGTGAAAAAGGTACAACCCTGCATTGTATTGGTGATCGCCTATGATTCCGAAGGTAAAGTCACCAGCCAAGGATGTGGCTTTTTCATTAGCGCTACCGGCGATGTCGTCATGAACCTCCATGTTCTTGAAGGAACGCTTAGTGCCAAGGTGAAAACCGAAGACGGGAAATTTTATTTGCTAAAGGGCATTTTGGCTATAGATGAAGAGGAAGATCTTGTAAGGGTTGCGGTAGAAATTCCCTATAAACTAATACGTTTTTTATCTGTGAGTACATGTATTCCGGTGGAGGGGGAAAGAATTGCGCTGGTGGGAAGCACTCTTGGACCTAGACCAACTTTTTCAGAAGGTATTGTTTCCTCCGTTGGGAAATTTTCCCAATTTGGTAATGACAAAAATATTAGCGTGAGTATCCAAAATGATACAAGTGGCAGTGTTGTTGTAAACAATAAAGGTGAAGTCATTGGAATGTCGAGATATTCGCTTGATGTTACAAAACAGGGGAATCTTAATTTCAATGTGCTTAGTGAAAAGATTACAAATTTCAAAAGTAATGAATGTCAGCCGCTTCCTGATTGGACAGCAAGTCGATCTAAAGAAAGACAAGAATCTGGAATGAGATTCTTAACTATGGGACTTAACCATGCTGTAAATTTTGGGTATAAAGGAGCACTTCCGTATTTTAAAGAAGCAGCAAGAATAAACCCCTCGGATTTTGAATACCTTATGCTCGGCGATGCTTATTCTAATTTAGGAATTTACTCAAAGGCAGTTGAAGCTTACAAACAATCGATTAGAATTGCACCAGATCATCCTGATAGCCATTTACACCTTGGCATTGCCTATAAAAATTTAGATCGAAACCATGAAGCATTAGATGCCATCAAGCAGGCAGTTAGGATAGACCCAGATAATGCCAATGCCCATTTCGAGCTTGGAATTATTTATTTTAAATTAAGAGGTTATGCAGAAGCCGTCGAGGTTTATAAGCAAGCAATTCGGATAAAGCCAGATTATGCTGATGCATACTGCAACATGGGCGTGGCCTATATCCAACTAACTCGTTATGCAGAAGCTATGGAAGCCTTCAAAAATGCAATTCTGATTAAATCTGATTTTGTTGAAGCACATGTTGGTCTTGGATTGTCTTATTTGGCTCTTGGCGATAAAGGCTCAGCTTTTGAACAATATAAAATTCTCAAAGAGTTAGATCGGGATAAAGCAAACGAATTTTTTAATTTAATCTATAAATGAACTATCCGACTGTTGCAAAAGTTGTGCAGCATCTTTTATAACTTAATAAATTCAATAGTTTATATGTCAGGACGCGGGTTCGACTCCCGCCGCTTCCAGCAGCTTATCTCTTGATTTGAACATCACAGTAAATTTAAGACGATTATAATTCAACTGCCACCCCCCTAATCGGATTTCACAGTGCTTGTGTAGGATACGTTTAAGTCTACTTTAGATTTCTTGTTTATATTTAGAAGGGGTGGGGAATTACTAAGGATAGCAGGCAGATTATGAATAAAAAGAGCAGGGGAATTATCCCTGCACTTTTTATTTTAATAGTGAAAATCCAATTACATAATTTTATTTTTCATTTTCTTACGAATAATCCCCACTCCTACCAAACCCGAACACAGTAAGAGTATTGTGGTGGGTTCGGGAAGACCCACCGTAGAATATTCTGTTGACGCAATGTTACCTGCGCTCAAGGTAAGAGTATATTGATTACCAGCCGTTACATTCCACCCATCGGATAAGATTCCTGTCCAAGAGTAATTTTGGTTTCTTCCGTCTGTTGCACCTGGAACAATGATGGCACCAGCAAGGGCGTGCTCCGGATAAGTAGAATATTGGATACTCATACCTGTGGACCCCCACGATTGGATGCCTTCACGAAAATAGGACCTTATAGAAGCATATGTATAACCTGAAGATTCCTCCCCATTTGCTGTTGTGCTTAATGCCATGGTTAGTTCATAGTAAACAGATATACTTAGTAAACCAGAGTCTAAGGCTGTGTATGGAATTTTTATCGGAAGAGTTCCTAATGAATCATCATAGGTATTCGGAGTCGTAGTTTGTGCCGATGATTGCACAACTAATTCATCAGTATTAACCCATTGTTCAGATGTGCCTACAGCCCAGTTATTACCAATTGAAACTGTACCGAGTTGAACTGAAACGCCTGAAAAAGTCAGTGTATCCATAAATATAATCGATGAAACATCACTGATCGAAGTACCAAAGGCTGTAGAAACAAATAGAAATAGAAAAGCGCTTGCTAATATTATTTTTCGCATTTTTCTTCTCCATTAATCTCTTAGGATAGAATACCCGCTACTTGTGGAAAGGTCATTTTTAGGAATATTTTAAATAATTATGCAAAAATCGTGCATATATGCTCATTTTGATATCTCTTATTTTATCAATTAGTTGTAGATGCTCTGCCATCCAATAATGATAAAATTATGTAACTTTATTCACATTTATTATGTAATAAATTTCAACATTTCACAGTCTTTCAAGTCAATTATTTAGTGGGAAGGCAAAAATTAGAATTAAAAATCCGACCATAGATAGGCCGGCTTTGGTGGAGATAATGGGGGTGATGATATCGATGGAGACGGCGGCGGTGGCGGAGGAGGAGGCTGTTTTATCCATTCCTTTTTCAATTAGCAGAATTTAAGCAGAATTATAAAGGCCCTTACGATGATCTTCCGTTTTATCGTAAGGGCTTTTTTTTTTAAAATTCCCACTCTCCTTGTTATGATGGTGCCCTGTTCACTCTCGGTGATATTTTTTATCTTTAAATACAATATGATACAAACATGATCAAATAATTCGTAATCAGCAGGTCAGCGGTTCAACTCCGCTCGCCGGCTCCAAAAATTTAAATACGTACAAATCCCCAACAGCATCACGGATTCTCCTTACCTAAAGGCTCTGCCCCATCAAATCCCATTGAACAGCCTTCTGGAATCGCAGCCATGGTGCGGCAATCGCCCTTTTTAATAATTCCGGTAAGTTTCAAGGTCAATGAAATTGATGCTTGACGCCCGCTTTCCATGCTCGGCTTCTGTTTTTCGCATTCAACTGAGTCATTGTTGTGTGAACAAGGAGCGCTGGTGATTACCTCAAACCCCGCCTTCAAAGACTGCGTCGAAATCTTCAACAATGACAGCACCCTGACCTCGGCTACCCTCGACCGCTTGCTGCATCATGCCGAAACCGTGATCATCGAGGGCAAAAGCTACCGCATGAGAGACAAAATAAAACCCTGATACAAACTGTAACTGGCCGCCGGGGACTACTGTCAATCGGGAACTGAAGATCGATCCTTTTCTGTCTGCCTAACCTATCAGTCTATCACTGGAAAATAATATCCCGGTAAGCTTTTTTTATTTTTTTCTTTGGTCACGGCTTGTGTCCTTTGCGGCGATTTTAAGCAAAGGTATCATGCATGCAATGTAAAGCAGATCAAAAAATTCCAGAAAAATGGAGAGACCACAATGAAAAAAGTGCAAGTTGCTCCTCTGAAGGAGCGGATTATTGACGCCATGCCGGACGGCAGGGAGGGGAACGCGTTAGAGCGCGCGCTGACCGAACACGAGGCTGCCCAAATAATTAACAAAGCGGTTCAGTCGTTGCGTAATGAGCGACATCGCGGCGTCGGGTGTCCTTATGTAAAAATTGGAAAATCCGTCCGTTATTTGGTTTCCGATATAATCGACTACCTCCGAAAACATCGAATTGACCCGGAGGCCATATAAAAAATGACGCCGATTCAAATCCGAATGGAGGCAGTACGCCAGCTAAGGAGGCTCCTGACAATTGCGGAAGCGCATGAAAAGCCGGTGATCGAAAAATTTTTACGCCGCGCGGAAATCCGGTTGGAACTTCTTTTTCTTGAAAACGAGGTGGAAGAAGCGACTGGGTCATAGGGGGAATAATCATGACTTCGAAATTTAAACCTAATCATAGGTTCAAAGCCAAATATATTCACATCTTCAAGCAAAATCCCGAGGCCGCAAACCTGTTTTTGCTGTTAGCCGAGCTGGCAGATGCAAAAGGCCAAGTGGCGACAAACGAAGAGACGCTTGTGCGGCTTTTCAATGAGCGGTTTCCTGATCCGGGCGCATACGCTCTGAAGGCGGGGTCATGAACCGCGGTTATATCAAGCTGTGGCGCCGGAGCCTTGATTCTTCGATTTTCGCGCATGAGGGCCTGTGGAAGCTTTTCTGCCTTTGCCTAATGAAGGCTACTCATAAAGAGACAGATGTGACTGTTTCCGGTGTATTAAAGCCGATAAGGTTGCTTCCAGGCCAGTTTATAACCGGCCGCTGGAGCCTTCACGAAGATTATCATCAGGCGTATTTGAAGAAAAAATATACCCGCAAAGCCGCGCCCACCGCGATAACGCTCTATCGTTGGTTGTTATCTCTTCGAGACATGCAAATTTTGAACATCAAAACTTATAATAAATTCTCTGTAATATCAATATGTAATTGGAATCAGTATCAAGGCAATGAACAACAGATGAACATCAGACGAACACCAGATGAACACAAACAAGAATATAAGAATTTAAAAAAAGAGTGTGAAAAAATTCTTTCGAATTTTTCCGACCCCTCCCTCTTGGATAAAACCATAAAGTCCTTTTCCTCTACCCGGAAGGATGGAAAAGCCAGTCCCTCCGTTATCCTAAGCTTTTTAAAAACCATCGAGAGATTCCCCCCGGCGGCCGTCGAGCGCGGCTGTCGGATTTATATAGAAAAAGGATATGCGCATGAGGGAAAGGACGAGAAATACCTCCTGGGGATCATCCGCAAAGAAGCCAAAAGACGGCAGGACCCGGAGACTGTCGATCACATTTTTGCCATGGTAAACGAAACCCCAGAAGAAAGAAAGCAGCGAATATATGGCCCCTGAACTCCTATCCTTGAGCTGTATCGAGACCGAGCGGTCTATTTTGGCATCATGTCTGCTGTGGCCGGATCAGAGCGGCGGCGTGTTCGATCTGCTTCATCCAGATGACTTTTATCGGACTGGTCACCAGGAGCTTTTCAGGATCATGTTGTCGATGCGCCAGAGGGAAGTCGACGTTTCCCTTGCGGGTGTTGTGGCCGAGTGTACCGCTTCCGGCAAGCTGGATGCAGCAGGCGGCGCCGGGTACCTTGCCGGCCTGATGGATCATCCCATCCTGGCACATGTCGATCACGCAGCGGAGATCATCCGGGTCCTTGCGATCCGGCGGCGATTGGTTGAGGCTGGACACAAGGTCATGAAGACGGCCGGCGATCTTACCGAGGATCTTTCTGAGGTCCTGGACAAAGCACAAAGGGCCGTCATGTGCGTTGGAACCGATAATGGACGAAATGCCTTTTGCGCGATGTCGGATCTGCTTGATCAAACTATGGATCATTATGAAGATTTGATGAAGCACCGCGGCCTCGGGATCAAGACCGGCTTTGTGGGGCTGGACGACCATTTAGGAGAGCTTCGGCCGGGCGACTTGATGCTTATTGCTGCGAGGCCGTCGGTTGGCAAAACAGCTTTTCTGCTTGCCCTTGCGCTCAATATCGCCGGTGCCGGGCATCCGGTAGGGTTTTTCTCTCTCGAAATGACGAAACAACAACTTGCGGATCGGCTTCTATCCCAAACGGCGGGGGTCAATTCCATGCGGCTTAAAACCGGAAATCTGGACTCTGATCACTGGCAGCGGATAGTCGAAGCGTCGGGTCGGCTGTATGACCTTCCCCTTTTTATCGATGACACGGCCGGCCTTACTGCCTATGAGGTGAAACAGAGGGCAAGGGCACTTCGGCGAAAGCATGGCATCGGTGTCCTGATAATTGATTATTTGCAGCTTATCGGCGCAGATCCTGTCAGGGGAAAGACGCGAAACGACGAGGTTTCAGAAATATCAAGAAGTCTCAAGGGACTTGCGAAAGAACTTGAACTTCCCACGATTGCGGCGTGCCAGCTCAACCGGCATTCGGAAAGAGAAAATCGAGCGCCGCAGCTCTCTGATCTCAGGGACTCAGGATCGCTTGAGCAAGATTCCGATGTAGTGGCTTTTTTGCATCGCTCCGACGGCAACGAGGTCCATCTTCTGATCCGTAAAAATCGAACCGGCCCGTGCGGCACAGTCCGCTTGCACTTTGACCAGGCAACGCAGAATTTTAGGGAGACAATATAGAAGTGGACATCGGAAAAAGCAAAAACAGTAAGAGGTATTGGATATGGTGGAACGCAAGAAGCAAGACCCGCGATACACGGCTTTCGTAAAAGCCTATTTCTATGATTTTGCGGGCGGTTGCGCCGGCAACGCTGTCCAGGCCGCCTTGAAAGCCGGTTTCGCGAAAACAACCGCTTGCCGGAAAGCCTATTCCTGGACAACCGAAGACAGGCAGAAAGCCACCAACAAAACGATTTTCGACATGGTGCAGACCGAGCGACAGAAGGTCAAAGAGGAGTTCGGAATCACCCGTGAACGGATTATCGAAGAGTTGAAGAAAGCCGCCTTCTTCAGTCCGAAGGAATTTTTCCACACGGATGGAAGGTTGAAACAGGCCAGTGAACTCGACGACGAATTAGCCTCGTTAGCCATATTTGATGTCTCAACCAAAACTTATGAGGAAAATGCAAGAAAGATCGTTGAGCAAACCACCCGGGTTAAATTCGCCGACCGAAAGGCCGCTCTTGATTCTTTGTGTAAGATTACGGGGCTGTTTATCGACAGGCAGGAACACTCCGGCCCGGGGGGCGGGCCGATCGAGCACCGCTGGACCAACTTCCCCAAGGAGCCCGAAACCATAGCCGAATTCGAGCGCCAGTGCCGTGAGGCGGACGCGGCACGGAGGCTTTCAAATTCGAAATAGAGAGGATCACATGATCGAAATCAAGGAAAAATCACCTATGTTTGGTTGTTTGCTTTGTAATGGATTGCCGGATGATGGGTATAAACCGGCAAAAGGCATCGACTTTATATGCTGGCGATGCGTTCAAAGGCTGCTGGTGGCCGACGCCGATGATCTGTTGCGAGCATACCAGAAGGCGCGACAGCACGGCTACACCCAAAAGGCGGCGGCGCTTAAATCATTTACCACTATGGAAGGAAAAGACGATGAGCAGCGAAGACCGGAGAGGCATAGACGACATTTTGACAGAATCCGAACTGCTAAAACTTTTAGGGATCAGTCGCGGCGCATTGGACGCACTGAGAACGACGCACAAGTTGCCGTTTTGTAGGCTTTCGGCCAGAAGCCGGCTCTACCTCGTGGAAGACGTTTTAAATTTTCTGGCAAGCCGGCGCACTGTCCTAAACAGACAGGCATGAAACACCGGCTTATATACCCCTTAGACGGGTCGTTCAGACCCCTTTGCCAGCCGATTATTTTGGGGGGTGGTAGGGTAGTAGCGGGGTAAAAAATAATGAATCGATTTGAATTATTAAGGGGTAGGTTAAAGTCTATCTAACGAGGCCGTCCTTCTGAAACACCGGGGCGAGCATGTATTCCCTCAGCAACTGATCCATCGCCAGTATCTTGGCCTTCGGCTGCCCCTTCAGGCCGCCCTGGCCAATCGATTCGTACATCCGCACGAGCTCTTCGGTCGAGTAGCCCTTGTAAGTCTTGGGTAAGTGTTTTGAATATACCATCATGAAAGGGTTTGAGAATCTTATGCTAATTATGACAATTTACGGGTGTCAATTTTATTGCCACAAGCGTGTTTTTTTAGATAGGAGTAGCGGGTGCGGGTTTTTCTTATTGTTTCCTCGTCGGTGATCCTCGGGGGCTCTACGACCTCCATCGCCGCAATGATTAACGGTTCCGAATTCTTTTTTTGCTTTTCGAAAAGTCGGTCCATGGAAAAGATAAATTTGGCAAGTTCTCGATTGCCAGCCTTAGTTTTTCCATCGATGAGTTTTGCTTTAAGGTCATCAAATGCTTGGGTTTCGGAGAGGCGTTTTCCATAACTTTTCAATTTTTTTGGCCACTCATTTTGCTCTAACTCTCTATCTTTAAGCTGTTTTGCTCTGTAACGCGAGGACCTAAGCCTTTCGGAGGCCTTTATCCTGTTTTCAACTATCCTTTGAGCTATTTCCTGGCGCGCTTCGTAGGTCGCCGCAAGATGAGCAACATCTCTGATGCAAGGATCAAAGTCTTTTTTTGTTCCCTCAATATATTTTGGACACTTTTTGCAATCCTTTCTTCTTAGCGGACAGGGAGGCATTGAATTTTCCGGCCACACTTCCAAAATTAATTTTTGGATCTCATTGATTCTTTGAGGATCTGGTATCTTCGCGCTTCCTTTCAACCACTTAGGGAAAAAGCCTGGAAAATCGGTCTGATCTTTTTTCCTCATGTGCATACCCCTAATCGGAATTTGTGTTTTTATTCTAAGTTTATGACGTTATCTTTTCCATCTTCCTTTTTTGCGCTTGCAGCACTCTGAATAATAGATCCGGCCAGGTCGGAAGCCCGCTTCAGAGCATCGTCCCGCAAATGAGCATAGCGCTGTGTCATCAGCGGGCTCTTGTGGGTCAGTAGTTTTTGCAGGGTGTACATATCCACCTGGCCGCTTGAAGCCAGCATGGAAGCATAGACATGTCTAAGGCCATGGAGCGGGCGGAAATTTTTCGGCAGTGCAGCATCCTCTTTGATTTTATTCACTGCTTTTTTAATATCGGTTAGTTGTCCCCCGAAGCGGCCTGGAAATACAAGAGAGCTTTTATCTCTTGGGTGTTTGCTCAGAACTTCACGGGCGGCGTCATTCAGGGGGATTTTCTGGTCCGATCCGCCCTTCGGATCTCTAATGGTAATGAATCCACGCTCGAAGTCGATATCATCCCATTTTAACTTGAACAGTTCGCCGCGTCGCATCCCGGTGAAGAGGGCCATTTTCATCATGTTGGCAGCATGGACATCGGCGTTTTTATTAAGAGTCTCTAAGAGCCTGGATAATTCTTCTGATGTCAAGTCCTCGGTTTTCAGGTTGTTTACGGCGGGTTTGCTGATATGGAAATTGACTCCTGCGCAAAGATTATTTTTTTTGCCGTAGTTGATGATCCAAGTCAGAAGATTCAGAACATGCTTAACAGTCTGGGGGGACCTTGTCTTCAAAAGACGAATTCGAAGGCGGTCGATATCCAGCTTTACTATATCCTTGGGTTCTACACTTTCGAATTCCGGTTTGATGTAAAGGTTGTAGCGGTACTCATCAGTCTCAAGCGCCTTACCACCTGTCCTGTTCATTTTGTATTCCGACCACAGCCTGCCGATGGTATATCGGGCTTTCGCCGCATTTCTCTGTTCCTCAATCATTTCTCTGATTTTTTTTCGGGATTGCCTTTTCCCTTCAATACGTTCACCCCGAATGTGTGCAGCTTTGGCCGGAGACATGTCATCGGCAAAATGACGGCCTACTTTTTCCTCAATGATTTTTCCATCCTTTTTAAAGACGATATAATAGACCCGTTCCATGCCTTTGCCGCCAATCCGTTCGGCCATACGGTAAAAGACCCCCGGATAGGATGTGCTAAATCGCTTTGACATTTCCAACCCCCCTTTTCCAACCTAAAAAGGTTTTAAGCCGGAAACTTAAAATTCCAACCCTATTTCCAACCTAATTGATGTATAATCAGGTAGCTTAAAGGAAGTCAAGGAAAAAAATGTGTACTTATATATTTAATATATCATTGAATTATAAAATAATAAAAAATGATGAGGTAAAAGGGAGTAAGATTTGACATCCGGCCTGTCACGCCGGAGGTCGCGAGTTCGAGTCTCGTCGTCCCCGCCAAAAGTAAAAACAAAGGTTTAGGCAACAAAACGCCTAAGCCTTTTGTTTTGGAATTTCATATTTAATTTTTTCCTTTATATGAATCCTCTGACCAGAGTCCGGTGAACCGCCGGGTCGAAAAAATCCATTATAATCCGGGAACTCCCGACCGTAATACATGGAATGTTTTCCCATGATGCTCGAAGCGTTACCGGTCACCATGATACAATTACAATCCCTTTTTCTCCAGCCACCGGAACAGCAGGAGCACGCCTGCGATGAACAAGGGGATGATGATCCAGTGGTTCACGCCCAGCACCTGGGGCAGGGTAATACGGCCAAAATCCCCCCAAGTGTACACCGTTTCCTTGAGCATGGGGTAAGCTTCCGCGAACAGGCCGGCACCCGCGATCATGCCGAGGATGCCCCACGTGGCGTCCCATCGTCCTTCGCCAAGGGCTCCCATGGATGTGCCCGGGCAGTATCCCAAAAGGCCCCACCCAAGGCCGAAAATGAGGGCGCCGAAAATGACGGGGCCTAACATGGCGGGTTTGATCGAAAGTTTGACCAACCCCAAGTCATATAGCAGATAGATCCCGACCATGCCGACGATTACGCTGGAGAGCATAAATTTGACAATAGTCATGTCTAGCAGGCGAAGAGCCCCGAGCTGCTTGTCATAGCGCAGGACGCGCCCCTTCTGAAGCAAGAATCCAAATAGCAGACCGGTCACCAGTCCATAGATGAGCATTTTCATCGTTCACCTCCTCCGTAAACTAGGCGGGCCATTATCATTCCGCCGACAAAGAAACAGACCAGGGCAATGAAACCGCTGACAGCCAGCTGGAGCGAACCGCTCAGCCCGTGTCCGCTGGGTCAGCCATCGGCCATACGGGCGCCGAACATGGCCACGGTTCCTCCGACGAAGGCCACCGCGGCACGCCTGGCCGTACTGGAGTCGCCAAAACGTGCGGCCCACATATCGGGAACGGCTTGCAGTTTAAAGGAGCCGGAGGTGAGGGCGGAAATCATCGCACCCAGGAAAATACCCACAACGAACATCCATTGCCAGTCGATCCGGGGCGCGATCTTGATAAAATATTCCATCTGCGTTACGCGCTCCGGTCCGAAAAGCTGTTCGATCATACCGGCGGTGCGTACAAAAGAAGTAGATGCCCCAAAATATTGTCCGGCGAACCAGACCGAAAAAACACCCACCAGCCCACTCAATGCCCCTGCCACATAGGGGCTCCATCCACCATCGCGTTGCGTCATGTCTTCATCCTCCTTTGCTGAAATGTGAAGAAATTTGCGATTATCAGGGACGGGTATTGATTTATTGCTATAGATATCCAACCATCCTTAATTCTATACTCGTCCCCTGTATGACCCTAGTTTACCAAGGCTTGCAGTATGCCGGCCACAGCTTCGCTGACTTCGGTCGACATCCGCCCGCCCTCGGCGATGGAGGCCGGTTGGATGCCCAGAAGGTAGGCGTCCAGGAGCCGCTCGGAAGCGAGGGGCACCCGGACCAGCCCGGCCAGTCGGTGACTCAGGGACGCATTCCACAGAACCTGGCGCAGGGGAAGCAGGCATATTTTTCCGGGCTTTTCCCCGAAATCCACGGCGTCGAGAAAAACGACCGGCCGCGCTCTGTCACCAGGAGCGGAATTCATGGTCAGGTCCTCTTCCAGCCACACGTCTTTCACTCCACGGTTTCTGAGGAGACGGGCCAGTTTCCGTCCAGCCGCGTCGTCGGAGCGGTCCTCTCGGCCGAGACCGATGAAGGACAACCGCCTGCCGGAAGCCAATTTTTTCAAGCGGTTTCTCCAGTCTCCATCCGGAGCTTTTTTTATCTGCACCATGTGGACCGAGCAGCTGATGCAGGGGTCGAAGGCGCGGATCACTAGGTCCATGCGGTCCCTGATTTTTTCCTCCTCGCCCTTCTGCAGAAGCGTCTGGGCGGCGATGTAACAGTAGCGCTCGATGTCCTCGGCGTTCTGCGCCGTGGGCGTGACGATGTCGGTGTAGGTGATGTGTCCCTCGAAGATGTCGTAGGCGTGGAAGAGGATGCCGCGCGGAGCCTCAACGGCGCCTGTCCCCTGTCCCGTGTCCCTTGCCCAGGCGATCGGCGCCGGGTCGGGCATCTTGAGGGCTTCGTCGATGACCTGGGGGATGCGATCAAAACTGTACAGCATCTCCAGGGCTTGCGCGGCGTTGTTGAACAGGGGATTTTTTTTCCAGCGTGCGTTGAAATACTTTTTGTAATAACGGCCGGCTTCGCCCTCCAGCCTGTCTCCCAGGTTGTTGATGCGGGCCAGGGCTCCGACTGAGTAGGGTTTGCCCTTGTACCGGCTGCGCATGCAATAAGAATGGGGGACGAAGAATTCGTTCGTGACCTTTTTGTATTCCTGGACGTCGACCAGGTCGCCGTTGGAAATAGTCATCTCGTCGCCGACGAAACCGAATCGCCCGTCCTGCGGGTGGCAGCAGACGAACAGAGTTTCCGACTCTGGGATGTCTGGATAAGGGAGCTCACACATGAGCTGCACGGTTTTCAGGGCGAAGGGAAGGAACTGGATGGCCCGGTTCTTGATGAAAACGAGTTCCTCGCGGGTCGGGTAGCGGCCGAAACCACCGATGCACGGGTTTTCTCCGTGGATGAACCTGCCGCTCATCGTTTTCATGATGTGGTTGCCGAACTGTTTCATATCCAGGCCGACTTTGACCTCGAACCCGTATTTGGAGGCCATGGCGATGGCGTTGGAATAGCCCAGGTAATCGGGCAGGGCCAGGAGATAGAGGTGCAGGGAATGGCTTTCAATCATCTCTCCCAGGTGCATGAGCTCCCGCAAGAGCGTAACCTTGGCAGGCACCTTGACCGCCAGAGCCTTCTCCAACGCCCGTAGGGCGGCGTAGCGGTGGGACAGCGTGCAGATGGCGCAGATGCGCGGGACGAGGTTGAGGTCCTCCTCGGGCGTTTTGCCGATGGTCAGCCGTTCGAAGAGCCGGGGGCCTTCGTTGACGAAGAACTTGACGTCGGTGACGATCTGGCCGTCGATGGTGGCCGAAACCCCGCAGGCGCCCTCGACACGGGCCAGGCGGCTGATACGGATCGTCTTCATTTTTTTTCTCCTCTCAGCCGGGAGGCAAAATTGGCGATGCGCGTCCCGCTGAAGCCGGCCATCTTGCGCAGCACCATCTCCCGGTCGAATCCTTTTTCGAGGAGAAGTTCATATTCCGCGGAATAGTTGGCCTCCTCGGCCGGTCCCCAGCAGCCGACGCAGGGCAGATTGTGGCTGGGGCAGACCGCGCGGCAGCCGGCGGCCGTCAGGGGGCCGAGACAGCAGATCCCCTGGTTGAGCAGACAGTCGTTCTCCTTCCATTTGCATTCCATGCACACGGGAAAGCGGTGGATCTCTGGCGGGTGTCCGGCCAGGAGACGGATCAGCGTCGAGAGGAACTGCTCCTTGTCGATGGGGCAGCCGGGCAGGTAATAATCCACCTTGGCGTAAGCGTCGAGGGGTTTGGGATGGAGGGGTCTGGTGCGGGCCATTTCCGTCTGGCCGTAGACTTTTTTAAGGTGTTCCTCCCACTCCCGGGGGTCGAGGAAGGTGGCCTGCGGTCCGCCCAGCGTGGCGCAGATGCCCACGGCCATCAGCACCTTGGACCGCTTCCGGATGTCGAGTAGTTCCTTGAGGTCTTTTTCGGTGCTGACCGAGCCTTCGACCAGGGCGAGATCCAGTTCGCCGTCGATGTTGTCGCTCTTGGCCATCAGGAACGACTGGATGTCCGCCGCCTGGAAGATGTTGATGAGCTCCTCCTCGCAATCGAGGATAAGGAGGGCGTCCCCGGCGCATCCCGTCAGCTCGTAGATTCCGATTTTCAGCCTGGCTTTTTTCATGGCTGCCTCCTTCAGATGAGCTCCCGCATGTGAAGGACGTCCCAGTAGGTGAAGACCGGCCCGTCCAGGCAGGTGTAAATGTAGTCGATGGCACAGTGGCCGCACTTGCCCACTCCGCATTTCATCCGGCGCTCGAGGGTCATCAGGATTTGGTGCTTGGGGATGTTCAGCTCAATGAATTCACGCAGGACGAATTTGTACATGACCGGCGGTCCGCAGACCAGACCGTACGTATTTTTGGGGTTGACCTTGGACAGCAGCGGAAAAAGGGTTGTCACCACGCCGACTTTTTCCGTCCAGCCGCCGGAGTCATCCGTTTCCACGGCCAGGTGGCACTCCAGATCGCCGCGATCTTTCAGAGCGAAATACTCCTCGCGGAAGATCATCTCCGAGGGCTTCCTGGCGCCGTACAGGACGGAGATCTTACCGAACTGGTCGCGGTTGTCCAGACAATAGAGCAGCACGGAGCGGAGCGGCGCGACCCCCAGGCCGCCGATGGTGATGAGGATGTCCTTGCCTACCATCTGTTCGATGGGGAAGCCGTTGCCGTAAGGCCCCCTGACGCCGATCAGCGCGTTTTCCTTGAGGGCGAACAGGGCGTTGGTCACGGACCCCACCCGCCGGATGCAGAATTCGAGAAGTCCGGGCCGCGAGGGTGGCGAGGAGAAACAGAAAGGGGCTTCTCCGGCGCCCATTACCGAAACCATGGCGAACTGGCCTGGGTTATACTTGAAGGATAGGGCCTGCTCCATGTCCATGAAACGGACCTGGAAAAACTTCACGTCGTTGGTCAGGGGATAGGTCCGGACGATGCGTGCCGGCTGGGGGAGGAAGGGATTGGCCTCTTCCTTGCACCGTGTTTCGCCGTTCATGGGTTCACCTTGCTCTGGAGTCTGTGCCAGAAGGCCTTGGGGTCTTCCCCCAGGAGGGACTTGGCGATCGTCTGGATGTTGATGTCCACGGGGCAGGTCACAAGGCAGCGTCCGCAGCCGACGCAACTCGGCTTGCCGTATTTGCTGACATAGGCCTGCAGCTTGTGGGTGTACCACAGGCGGAGCCGGTCGGCCTTGTGCTCCCGGAAGTTTTTACCTCCGGCCACTTCGGAATATTCCACCAGGGTGCAGGAATCCCAGATCCGGAGGCGGCGCCCCGGTTTCCCGGCCAGGGAAAGTTTGTCCAGGATGTTGTAGCAGTTGCAAGTGGGGCAGACCATGGAGCAGGAGCCGCAGGCCAGACAGGCCTGTCCCGCTTCCTCCCAGAAGGGGGCTTTGTACTTGAGTTCCATCAGGTCGGGCATGGCCAGAAAGTTGACTTCCGCCCGGTAAGCCTTTTCCCGTTCCGTTTGCCAGCGAATGTAGTGCTGGATGTCGGAATCGCTCAGGTTTTTCTCGAAAAGGCCGGGTTTCATACGGACCAGGTCGTCGCCCCGGCTGGAGCCGATCCACACCAGGAAAAAATCCTCCAGGTCGGTAAAGAACAGGTCAAAACCATCGTCGATGATATGCGTCCGGGTTGATTTGGCGAAACAGTGTTCGTCCGGCCAGCAGGATAGGCCGAGGATCAGGGTTTTTTGGCGGGCTTTTATGTAATACGGGTCGGAGTACTGATAGGAAAAGAGCTTGTCCAGCGTGAGCAGGCCGTGGATGTCGCAGGGATGAATGCCGAAGAGGATCTTGGAGGAAACGTGAGACAGGTCTTCCTGGTAGCTGTCCGAAGTGAAGGTGAACGTATTGAAGGCGGGAGGGACCATGAGCTTCTTGGGAGGAAGGATGGTCCGGGTCGTTTTCATCTCGATCCGGTTGAAGTCCTTGACACGGTCAAAGATGTGCTTGTCCCCCTTTTTCACCGGAGCCCAGAGCTGCGCCCGTTGAGAAATGACTTCCAGAAAAGGATGAAAATAGTCTTTTTTAAGCTTGACGATTCTCATGCTGCTCCTTACGGGGTCCGCGGCCCTTGCTGTCCTTTTCACGGCCATCCGTGATATAAAAATAGGAATAAAATAAAGTAAATACCATGCATAAAGCAAGAAAATTCATCATGAAGCCATTTCAAAACCTCGTCTGAGGCCCGATGGCTGCGTTGCAGGTTTCCTCAAAATGCTCACAACCTGCCGTGTATGCTCCGCTTTTTCGTCAATCTGCGCCTTGCCCTCAAACCGGATCCAAGGTTCTGAAACGGCTTCTATTAAAAATATGATCCATGGCAACCCCTTAACATAGAACTACCTGCCGGATGAATTCGTCCAGGCGGTCTTTGATTTCGTCGAACGTCAAACCGTCGAGACAGGGCTTTACCGGTCCGTATCGGCACCGGCGTTTCCCGCAGGGCCGGCAATCGAGATCTTTGAATACAACCCGGTGCGTTTTGGAGGGATAGCTCCATGCCGGGCTGGTGGATCCGAAGACGGTGAATGTCGGCAGGTCCTGTGAGGTGGCGATATGCAGCGGGGCCGAGTCGTTTCCGATATGCATGCGGGCCTTGCGCATCAGGGCTGCAAGCTGGAGCAGGTTCAGTTCTATGTCCGTATGGAGGTTGGGATGCCTGGATTCTGCAAAACCCCTGTGGGCGCGAATGGTATCGAGTTCCCCCGGACCCCAGGACAGTATGATCTTGGCATGATACCGGCTTATCAAATACTGGGCGGCATCGAAAAAATGGTCCAGTGGCCAGCGCTTGGTTTCCCGTCTGTGGGTCGGCGCCATGGTGACGATAAAGTCATCCTCGGATATGCCGCGCCTTAAAAGAAGGTCATCGACATCGCGAGCAACCTCGTTTGAAAAATAAATTTCAGGTTTCGGCGGCCGCAAGGCACATATCGACAACCCTTTTATAAACGGATTCAGCAGGTTGGCCTTGAAAATGGTAGGATAAGCGCCTTTTTGCGCAGGGGGTACCAGATCGGTATAGGCCATTTTCCTGGAAGTATTTTCATAGGTTACCCGGTGCGTTGCGCCGCTGAACAGAGCGACACAGGTCGATCGAGGGGTGTCCTGGAAATCAAGAACCGCATCGTACCGAACGGATCGGACGGCTTTAAGAACGTTTAAGAAAGATAACGCTCCGTCATTTTTCCGAAATGTCAGAACGTTTGAAATATACGGATTTGCGGCAAGCAGGCTTTCATTGACCTTGAAAGTCAAAAAATCAATCCGTGAATCCGGAAGATGCGTTTTGATCAGTCCGGGAATAGGGGTCGTGAGCACCACATCCCCGATCTGACGAAATTGGACGACAAGAAATTTCATGGTACGGTTTCGATGAGTTGATAGTAGCGTTCAAATACCTCTTGATCGGATAAAACTGCGTTTCGAAAGTCTTTCACGCCGATATTTGTTGCCCTGCGTATGCCGTCGGCAACGCTTTTGGCCGAAAATTCCTGGATGATATGGCCGTTTTCCCCGTGCCTCACGATGTCTTTGGCGCCGACGTGTTCGCTGATGACCACCGGAACCCCCATGGCAAGGGCTTCGGCCACAACGCCGCCGAATGTATCATGAAAAGACGGATGGCATAAAACGTCGATGGCGCCGTAAAACTCCGGCATATTCGACACGCTTCCCAGAAAAAGGACCCGTTTGTCCACGTGGTGTTTTTTGGCCAGCCGAATATACTTTCCGGGCCGCCGACCGCCTGCAACGAGCAGATAAAAGGTGTCGGGAAGATCGATCAAGGCTTCGATGACATATCGCAATCCTTTTCGCTCGAAATTTGTAGAGCAAAAACCGATGAGGTTCGCTTGATCGGGCAACCCGTATCTTTGCCTTAAGACGTGGATAAATTTTTTTCTTTTTTTGAAATTGAAGATGCGGGTGTCCACCCCGTTGGGAATGATCCTTATTCTCGATGGGTCCAGAGAAAACCGCTTCATGATTTCGTCGGCCACAAAGGTGGAAATGGCGATGAAAGTCGTTTTTGGATCTTTTCCGAAAATTCGGTGTTCGAGAATCGGCATGAGCCAGTTCACGGGCCGAATGATCCGGGACGCGCTTTTTTTCACTCTGGCGAAAAGACTGCCATACCCCTTGAGGCTCTGGATCATATACCCCAGGTGCGATCCGCCGCCTGTTCGAAAAATATCGCATCCGGCAACTTTCCCATAGGCAAAGGTAACGATGTCCTGCGGCAGGTTTTTCAATACGGCGGCTGATTTTAAGTAGAAGCTGAGGGTCTTTAAAAAACGGCCGGGTCGCAAAAGGCCCAGCTCGACGATAGCAGCCTCCTGAATGCCGGAGCGGTTTTCACCACAGAAAACGATCACTTCCACCCCCTTTTCTTTGAGAAAATGGTAAAACCGGAAGCAGTTGTATTCGACGCCGCCGTATTTTGAAAATGTTCGGATGAACAAAGCGACCTTCGGCGAACCGGGAGATTTCATCGTTATCCTTCTGTGCTGAAAAGGATCGTATTCCAGGAGATCGAGTCTTCTGCCACGAATTCATCCATAGCCCAATTTTTATGTAATTAAAACACCCAAGTCTCCGGTTGACACGGGACAGCCTTTTCCTTATGTTGACGCTCACGTGAACAATTTGTCGCTGCTCCTTGGAACGCGGGTGAGAAAAACTTTGGCCTTCAGCTGTTTTTTAAGGGGACGGGCTTGCCGGATTATTTTATGATCGATGAAATTTTTGAAAGATTACGATCCGAGATTGCGTCGCTTTTCGAAGACCTGCACGGCCTGATTGCGGATATCAAAAATCCGACGCTCGAAGAGGTTATCCGGGATATCCGGAAAAACGTGAGCGAACCGTTTCTGTTCGTTGTGGTCGGAGAGATCAAGGCGGGTAAAAGCAGTTTTATCAATGCACTGCTTCGTGCGGACGTCTGCGCCGTTGATCCGGCACCCTGTACGGATGTCATTCAACAACTGGTCTATTCACCCGAAAAACAGCAGATCGATGTCAATCCGTACTTAAAGCGCATCGGGCTGCCGGTCGATATCCTGAAACAAATCGCCATCGTCGATACGCCGGGAACCAATACCGTGGTGCACCACCACCATGAAATAACGGAGAGATTCATTCCCAACAGCGGACTGGTCCTGTTTGTTTTTCCGGCGAAAAACCCGCATACCCGCTCGGCATGGGATCTGCTCGATTATATCGCCGAACAGTGGAGGAAACGGGTGGTTTTCGTTCTGCAACAGGCCGATCTGGCAACGGAAAAAGAGCTTCGCGTCAACCGGCAGAAGGTCGAGGAGTATGCCGTCGAACACGGCATCAAGCAGCCTGTAATCTTTATCACGTCCGCAAAATGGGAGCAGGAAAATGATCCGCGCGGAGGGTTCGAAGACATTCGCAGGTTCATCAGGGAAACCGTCACAGGCGGCCGTCATCTTTTTCTCAAACTCAAAACAGACCTCGAGACCGCCGAGAGCGTTTTAAAAAAGCTTTACCATGCACTCAGTGCTCTGAAGCAGGAGCTTGAGGCGGATAAGGGGGTCGTCGATCGCATCAAGCAGCGTCTTCGCAGCGCCCGGGAGGACTCCAACCGGGAGGTGCAATACCTGGTGGACAGGATGCTGGAGCACTACGATCAGGCTGCCGAGCAGATAACAGCCGATCTAATGGAAGGGCTTTCGGCGCCTGCCCTCTTTGCGCGCGCGATACGCTCTACATTCAGCCGCCATTTCTCAATCAAAGAATGGCTCCAATCCACGCGACAACGATTTGAAGAACATATGGCCACCTCTCTCGATCAGATCGCCGGAGACGGGGCGGTCCGTTTCATGGTGTTTTTCAGCAATCTTTCCGACAGCCTCATCAAAGAATTTTCCGTCGAAGGATCGGGAGAGAACAGGGATTTCGCACTTTTTGCCGATATCGAGGATGACCGGCAGGACGTCATTGCAGAGATTCGCATCAAGATCCAGGAGGCGGCGACTTTGAACCCCGTGGACGAGACGCTTGCCGTCGATCCTGCCGGAATGTCTTCGAATCTCATCAGCGGCAGCGCACTTACGCTTATCGGCGCTGTGATCCTGCTGACAACCCACGTCACTGTGCTGGATATTACCGGCGGAATTCTCACCGGCATCGGCATGCTGATGGCCGGCGGGGTGCTGGTGGTCAAAAAGGGCAAAATCGTTCGTGAATTGAACCGGTCTTTGCGGGAAGGCCGTCTGCGCCTGAAAGAAGCGCTTGCCGAAAAACTTGACCAAAAGATCGACGGGATGCATGAACGGCTGCATCGCCGCGTGTCCCCTTTTTTCGAGAATGTCTCTGATCGGGAAAAAAAGATAGGCCCTTTGATGGATCGGGGGGAGCAGGTTCAGAAAAGATTGCTGGAGTTGATGCGTCGAATAGACAGTGAGATTCCGCCTTGAAGCAGGACTCAGTAATCCGAGCGGTTTCACTTAGACATGGAACGAATACAGCCGGTTACGGGGATCGGATTTTCCGGCCGCGACATATAACCTGCAGCTTTCGTTACGCCCCCGGGTCTTCGAATCATCTGCGTACAGGCAGCGAGGATGCATCACGCCGAACATAACCACTCCGGGGTTGCCCTGGGTGGTTGCATAGGTTTGCTGCCGTTGGCAGGGTAGTGAACCCTTTGTTGCGGCCGGAAAATCCGATCCCCGTAACCGGCGACGAGAAATTATGTCTAATAAAAACCCTGAAATGCCCAATAAAAAATCCCCCCGTCCCGATGAACAAAGAGGTGGGGGGATTTTGTACGCTTTAAAATCCGGCGGGTCGGTTATTTGCTGCCGGTGGCCGCACCGTGGAGTTTGATCTCGACCTTTTCGGTTAATCCTTCGTAATATTCCCGCAGTATCACCAGAACTTCATCCCGGCCGAAGTGATCCGGAATCTGTCCGCCTTCGGAAAGCATTTTGCGCAACATGGTGCCGGAGAGCAGCACGCGGTCTTCTTTCTTATGCGGGCAGGTTCTCAAAGAGGCCATTCCGTCGCATTTGTGGCAGTAGAATGTCCAGTCGATTTTCAGTGGGCTGCAGATCAGTGCTTTCCCGGGTGCTGAAGGGCAGGGAATTTTATCGAAAATAGTCTGGGCCTCGAACATGCCATAGAAATCACCGACACCGGCATGGTCACGGCCGATGATCATGCGGGAGCAGCCGTAGTTCTGACGGAAGGTGGCATGGAGCAGGGCTTCCCGAGGACCTGCATACCGCATATCGAGGGGATAGCCGCCCTGAACCACGTTTTGTTCGACAAAGTAATTTTTGACCAGCGCATCAATGCATCGCACCCGAACCTCGGCAGGGATATCGCCCGGTTTCAGGTTGCCGACAAGCGAGTGGATGTACACGCCGTCACATACTTCCACGGCGATCTTGCACAGGTACTCATGGGACCGGTGCATGGGGTTTCGAAGCTGCAGGGCCGCGACTTCACTCCAGCCCCTTTCCTCGAAAATCTTGCGTGATTGCTCGGGACGATGGTAGACGCCGGCGTACTTGACGGGGTATTCGGCTTCGCTGAGCACCTTGACAGGACCGGCCAGGTTGTACTCTTTTTGATTCATGACCATCTGGACCCCGGGATGGTCATCCTTGGCGATTTTCCAGAAATCTTCGGCCGTGGGGGTTCCTTCGCCCATGAAGACTTTTTCGCATTCCCATTTTTTTTCGGCCTCGGTCATTTCGTATTTTTCCGTGACCTTCATGGTGGCCATGATCTCGCTCTTTTCAGGATCTATAAGAGCGATTTCCTCTCCCACCTGGATTGCAGCCGCATCTTCTTTTGAAACATCCAGGGTCACCGGAACCGGCCAGAAGGTTCCGTCGCTGAGCAAAAAGTTGTCGCAGACGCCTTTCCAGTCCGCTTTGGTCATAAAACCGGTGAGCGGGCTGAAGCCGCCGATACCGATCATGATCAGATCGCCCTTTACGCGTGGTGAAATCGGAACCTTTTTAAGGCCTTCGGCCTTCTTTTTCTCACTCGCAAGCGCTGCCCCTTCAAGCAGGCAACAGGTCAGGCCCTTTCCGCCATGAGGTGGTACTAATTTTGACATTTGTTTCTGTCTCCTTTCAGTAATTTTCGGTCATCGTATCGCAAGTTGCCTGCCCCGGCAGGCTTCAATTCAATAAAGGGATTCTTTTAATATGGCCGAATTGATTTGTCAAGATTTTTGCGCACGTTCCATGCCATCCATTCGTTCTTTATGAAAAGGATAGTGGTTAGCCATAAAAAGAGAGGTGCCGAAAAGAAACATTTGGGAATAAATATGTTTTGAATTTTTTGCGGGAAAAATGATAATAACGGGATGTATTCGATTCCACGACCGTGCCGTTGCGGTCCAAACCGACAACCTGGAGAGGAAAAAGAACCCTTGATGATCAAACGATTTCTGCTTTTTGTCCTTCTGACGGCGGCCGTATGGACCGTGGGCTGCAATCCGTGTATGGTTACCGACCTGATACGCGGCGGGGATAGAACTCCGACAGACGATTTTTTGAGCGATTTTAAGCAGCAGGACAAGAGCATCCGGCAGCTGGTTTCCATTTCGACCGGTACATTTCTGCTCGGTGCGGGACGGCTGTTCGGTGTTGCCGGGATGGTGGACAAAGCCCTATACGTGCATCAGGCGGCGGAAAAGATTCTTGAAGAATCCCAGGATCTGCGACTCCTTCAGGATACGCTGAGCATGGTCGGCGCAGATGTCATTCCGGCCATGGGTCCATTGCCAGAAGCATTGGAAAAAATTGAAAAAACATCAGAAATTCAGGAAAAACTACGACAGGGCATCATCGAGGTCGGCTCCGCCCAACTGCTGCATGAAAAGGCGGGCCGGATGGCGGATGAATTTTTAGGACTTCTTGACAGCGCCGTGGAAGAAGTCAAGAGAGACCCGATCAAATACGGTATCTGTGCGATAACCCTTCTGAATCCGTCTCTGAACGCAATGGTTTTTCTGGCGGGAATGGTTCCTGATCAGGCCGTAGACATCGGCAATATCACCAAAGATCTCATGAAAATCGGTGAAGCCAGAGGGATCAAAATCTGCGATGAAGATTTTGAAAAGGCATCAGACGAACTGGAAAAGGATATGCTCATGGATCGTTGATGAAGGTCTTTCGTTCAGGTATGCGCGCATTTACATTTTTTTTCAAACCATAATCTTACGGAAAGCGAATTTCGATATTTTTACCACCTATGACCGCAAGGCATGAAAAAAAAGAATACCGGTTTTTGAAACGATTTCTTGTTGTCTTTTTTTTGCTGCTCCCCTTTTTGTTTCTGGCCGGCTATGAGATCAAGACCAACCGTTTCGAAGCCTCTTTTTTTACCTGGTACGGCAGGGATATATCCTGGCACACGGGACGCGGAGAAAGCAGCGAGATTGCCTTTCCATCGAGCGGGCCGTTTGACCTCTCGAGGGGGTACGCCCTTATGCCGGTGTTTCAGGAGCGCTTGAAACGGCAGGGGTATGCGGTTACATCACAGGCAAGACAATCGAAAAAAACGCTTCTTATGGACAGGTACAACATTCCGCTGCCCTATGAGAAGAAAAAAGATCTCGGCCTGAGGATCAGGGACAAAAACAATACGGAAATTTACCGTGTCGATCTGGGCACCCATCATTTCCCTTCCTTTCGGTCCATTCCTCCGATTCTTGTCGACTCACTTCTCCATATCGAAAACCGGGAACTGTTCGATATGGACAGGCCTTTTATGAACCCGGCGGTCGAATGGGATCGTTTTTTCCTGGCCTCTTTATCCTATGCAGGGGAAAAGGTTTTCGGGTTTTCCGGCGGATTCGGCGGGAGCACCCTGGCGACCCAGATTCAAAAATTCCGTCATTTCCCAATGGGGCTCACCCTGAGCCCAATAGATAAGCTCAGGCAGATGGCGGGCGCGAGTTTATGGTGTTACCGAAAAGGTCGCAGCACCGTCTCTGTTCGCAGAGAGATCGTCAAGGAGTATTTAAATGAAATGCCTCTGGGTGCTGCGCCGGGATACGGCGAATTAAACGGAATCGGCAGCGGCATGTGGGCCTGGTTTGGTAAAAGCATCGGCGATATTACGGCGGATTTGCTGCTTGATGAGAATGATTTTTTATTGCTGGAAAAAAAAGCAAAAACCTTTAAAGAGGCGCTTTCTCTTATTATTTCCACCCGACATCCCTCTGCCTATCTCCAGGGAGATCACCATTTGCTGGAACAGAACGTGAACCGCCATCTGAATCTTTTGGCAAAAGACGGCGTCATCAGCTATGACCTCAAGCGGGCTGCCATAAGGGTTTCTCTGCGTTTCAGACAGGGTGCGCCCGTTTCTCCGCCGATCCCGTATACCGAGCGCAAAGGGACAAACGCCATACGGATCAACCTGCAGCAAATGCTGGGACTCAAAACCCTCTATGAATTGGACCGGTTGGACCTGTCGGCAGCCGCCACCTTCGACTTGGACATGCAAAAGCGGGTCAATTCCATCCTAAGCTCCCTTTATGATACACAATTTTTGAAACAAAACGGATTTTTCGCTCCCTACCTGTTGTCCGGCGGAGATCCCAAAAAGGTTTTTTACAGCTTCGCTCTTTTTGAGAATCTCCCCGGGGAAGGAAACGTGCTGCGGATTCAAACCGATACGCTGGATCAGCCCCTCAATATCAATACAGGAGTGAAACTGGAGCTGGGATCTACGGCCAAGCTTCGAACCCTGGCATCTTATCTGATCGCGGTCGATCAGCTGGACGGAGCCTGTGCCGGAAAAGACCGGAAAACCCTGATAGAGATGGCGGGTCAGGCAAAGGACTCCCTCTCTCGATGGGTATCCGGGTACCGCTTGACGGCTCCGGGCTCAAGCCGTGAGGAAGTGCTCCGGGCGAGTCTGGAGCGAAGCTTTTCCGCCAGTTCCCATCAGCCATTTTTCACCGGCGGAGGTTTACACTTTTTCAAAAATTTTGATAAAGACCAGGACGTCCGGTTTTACAGCGTTGCGGAAGCCTTCCGCCAATCGGTGAATCTCGTGTTTATCCGGATCATGCGGGAGCTGGTGGAATATCATATCGCACGGCTTGGATATGATCAAAACGCCCTGCTTTCCGAAAAAGAAAACCTTGGGCGCCTGCCGCTTCTGGAAGAGGCGGCTGAAAAAGAGGCGCTTCCATTGCTGCGCAAATATTACAAGACGCATATTCAGAAACCCCATCATGAGTCTCTATCCCTTCTGAGAGCCTCCACAAGGCATCCCCTTCGAAATTGGCTGCTCCTTTACCTGAAAGAGCATCCCGACGCAGACTTTGATGAGGTTGCGGCGGATGCAAAAAGGCATTTTCATAATGAATCCATGGATCTTGAGCCTTTAAGAAAGCTCTTCAGGGCTTATAAAGGCAAGTCCTACCGGCTTTCGGATGAGGCTTACCTGCTGGGAAAGCATCCGCTCGAAGTCTGGCTGGTCGATTATCTTAAGCTTTACCCCGGGGCCGGCTGGAAGCAGGTGGAGCAAGCCAGCAGGGAGGCGCGCAGGGAGTCTTTTTCGTGGCTTTTTAAAAAAGGGGTCCGACATGCCCAGAATTTGAGGCTGAGGATCATTCTGGAGGAAAAAGCCTTTGCTCAGATCCACCGAACATGGAAATCCCACGGATATCCGTTCGACTATCTCACCCCTTCTCTGGCTACCGCGATCGGCAGTTCAGGAGACCGCCCGATCAGCCTGGCGGAGCTTGTCGGGATTATCATCAACGACGGGATAGCCGAGCCGATGGTCAACATCACCGATATTCATTTCGCCGAAAGAACTCCCTACGAAACCCATTTCAGCTATGCGCCGGCCACTTCCCAAAGGGTCATGTCGCCGGAGACGGCGCGCGTTTTACGCTATGCCCTCGGGCAGGTCGTTGAAGCCGGCACTGCCAGACGAATAAAAGATACGTTCGTCACTGCCGATGGGATGCGTCTTGAGGTCGGCGGCAAGACCGGTACCGGAGATAACCGGTACGAGACCTTCAGCCGGAGCGCGGAGGTCATCAGTTCGAAAATCACGAGCCGCACCAGCACCTTTGTCTTTTATGTCGACCGATATTTCGGTGTTGTGACCGCCCATGTGGAGGGCCCGGAGGCCTCTCAATATGGGTTTACCAGCGCGCTTGCGGTGCAGGTGCTCAAAGTCCTTTATCCGGCATTACAACCCTATTTCGTTGCAAAGATATAGCTTACATTTTCTCCTTCATGACTTTTAACCCCAGCTATGCGAAATGATCGGGTAGACCCTGCCCCGGCTTAAATTATTTTTTCCGGTTACAAGGTTGACGGTCTCGTAAAAAATTCTCAAAGCCGTAACCCCGGCGAATGCCGGGGTCCAGAACCCCTTGAATTGACTGGATTCCGGCTTTCTCCGGAATAACGAAAAACGGGGTTTTTCGAATTTTTGCGAGCTCATCAAGGTTGTTCCGGCTCACCTTCGCAACTGTCTCAACGGATAATGGCTTTTCAGGTCATTTAACCCGGGGCTGCCTTTTTTGGCACGAAATTTGCCGAATTATAGCATGCAAATTCTTATAAAACGACAACCTTAATGAAAGGCTCTAATTGGAAGAGCGATATGAACATGGAGGCCGCAGAAAAACAATCCGCAGGAGCCGGGCTGAATTTCGGCAGGCCCGGCGAGGGTTCACCGGTGATCCACCTTACGGGTCGCTGGCAGGCCGGATGGGATTTGCCCGGTATCGATGAGGTGCTCAGCAAAATTGAATCTGAGCCTCGGATGCGTTCCAAAAGGAGCCCTTCTTTATCCGGGTGGGAGGGCAGGCCATGCAGCCAGCGGCTTCCATCGGCTATCTGCTCGATTTCATCGGTGAAGCATTCATTGCCGTGCCCCGATTTGTAGGAGGACGGGCTACCTTTCGCGGGTCTGACTTACTTTTGTTCCTTCAGGAGTCCGGGTCTCAGGCCCTGCCGATCGTTTCCCTCATCAGCATGCTCGTCGGACTGATCCCTGCTTTTGTGGGCGCTATACAGCTCCAGACCTTCGGCGCCCAGATCTATGTGGCCGACCCGGTGGGCATCGCTATGGTTCGGGTGATGGGCGCCATTATGACAGGCATCATCATGGCCGGTCGCACGGGAGCTGCGTACGCGGCTCAGCTCGGCACCATGCAGGTGAACGAGGAAATAGATGCGCTAAAGACCCTCGGCATCTCGCCCATGGAATTTCTCGTGCTGCCCCGCATGTTGGCCCTATCCCTCATGATGCCCCTTCTCTGTATTTACGCGGACATCATGGGCATCCTGGGCGGCCTGATCGTCGGCGTGGTGATGCTGGATATCGATCCCATCGTGTACCTAAACGAGACTAGGGCGGCTGTCGGCCTCACCAATGTATGGATCGGCCTTTTCTAAAGCGCTGTTTTCGGGGTGATCGTAGCCCTTGCCGGCTGCCTGAGGGGAATGCAGTGCGGCCGAAGCGCTTCCGCCGTGGGCTATGCAACCACATCGGCAGTTGTGACCAGTATTGTCAGCATCATTTTGGCGACAGCGCTTATCACCATCCTGTGTAACGTGCTGGGGATATAAACGATCTCGAGGGTCGCGTGACGGGAAAACGAATCAGTGATCGGCAGCAAGCAGCAAATCCGGATTATCGCGTAGAGGCGGATGTCATGGAGCTGACCGGGGACCTCCAGACAAAAGCGTTCCTTCAAGTGCAATGGACCATATGGGAAGTCAAGGAGGCAAGGGCGCTTGCCCAGGGAAGGTCGACTTACAGTGAAGCGGTTCGTGGTCAGAACTACCATGGCCTTGTCGAAGCTTACAGCGCTATGGTCGGGCAATTAAGTCGAGACATAGCCGAGCGTGGGGGGCTCTAAACCCACGGCCCTGCCAACGCCAGCAGCCCTCTGCGATAACTCCAGATCAGCCCCCCAAGACCGGTTTTATGTTCAGGGTGATTCATCCTCGCTGCATGTGCGTAAACGATTCGAAGGCTTTGGGGGCGTAGTGCGCGCTACAGATCATATGTTGCGGCCGGTTAAACCGGTCTCAGTGAACGGCATTATTCGCCTCGTATCTATTGATTCTGGCTGATTGCCGCACCGTGGCCTGCTCCGACCTGCACAGGCGATTTGTCGAGGGAAAAGTCGTCCTGATGGGATGTCCCAAATTCGATGAAGCACCGGCGTATATTGAAAAATTCACCGATATTTTCAGAACTGCCGGTATCCGGCGCATCACCGTCGTTCGTATGGAGGTTCCGTGCTGCAGCGGGCTGACGGAAATGGTTAAAAAAGCGGCAGGCCTTGCAGGTGAAGCCATTCCCATCGAAGAAGCCGTCCTGACCGCGAGAGGAGGCCTTCTCATGTAAAAAGACGACGGGTTGACAGGGAGATGCGCCAATGCTCACGGTGTTGACAGCCCATGGCGAGGGTGTTACTGGAATAACCATGGATTAGATAAATTGGCTGCTCCCATATCTTGGGTAAGGGTGGTGGCTGAACCCCAATCATACCCTTGGGCAACCGCCGCCCTGCAAAAGCAGATTTTTATCTATTGGAAAAGGACCTTTTTGGTTTCATGCTGGCGGACGTGGAGGGTTTCGGCGTCGCGTCGGTGCCGCACACCATGCACCTGAGGCTTTTTGGCTCATCAGAAAATCGGCTTGATGAAAATCTACCCGCTCAGGGTTTTCGTGAAGCGTGTCCTGCTGATCCGCCTTGGCATCGCAATGCTGGCCATCGCTCTGATCACCGGCAGTGCAACCTATATCGTCCAACAGAAAAGGCTTGAGCAGCAGGTCGTGGACATCGGTCGCCAGGGAATTTCTGTCCTGACCCGCCGTGTGATGGACATCCTCGAACAGCAGGAGATAGAGCCTCTCGCGGCGCTGCACATAACCTTGAAGACAGGCGCCGAATCACCCGCAACCTACCACGCGGGCCATTTTTTGTTTGTGCAGTTCCACGACCGCTCCGGCACGGTGTTTGCCGAGGCCTCGGCAACGAAATCTCAGGCGGTCGAGACGGCAAAGGTTTTGGCGGAATCTCGTCCCTTCTCTTTTCCCGAGGCCGGTCAGGCCGAAGCCGGAACACACTGGAACCGAGACGGACTGTTTATTTACACTGCCGGGCCTCTCACCGACCGTCAGGGTATGGTGAAGGGATATGCACGCGCGGTGTTCGCCGTTTCCGCCGAAACCGTACGAGAGATGAAAAGCACTGTCCTGCGCGGCGTGCTGATCGTGGTCGCTATTGTCTTTAGCATTACGGCGATGCTTTACCCTCTCATCCTGCAGCTTATGCGACGGTTGGCCGACTATTCCACGAAACTGCTTGACGCCAACCTGGAAACCCTTGCCGTGCTGGGCAGCGCCATCGCCAAGCGCGATTCGGACACCGATGCGCACAACTACCGCGTGTCGCTCTATGCCGTCCGCCTCGGTGAAAAAATCGGCCTCGGCGCGGCCGATATGCGGGGGTTGATCAAGGGTTCATTCATCCACGATGTCGGAAAGATCGGCATTCCGGATGCCGTCCTGCTTAAGCCCGGATGCCTCGATGATGAGGAGTACCGGATCATGAAGACCCATGTCAGCTTGGGTGTCGATATCGTGAAACGCGCGGCCTGGCTGAGAGACAGCCTTCCGGTGGTCGCGGCCCATCATGAGAAGTTCGGAGGCGGAGGCTACCCCAAGGGCGAACGGGGGCAGGAAATTCCGTTGACGGCGCGCATCTTCGCCGTTGCCGATGTGTTCGACGCGCTCACCTCGGCGCGGCCTTACAAGAAGCCCCTCGGATTCGAAGACACCATGAAAATCTTACAGCAAGGCCGGGGAACCCATTTCGAACCGGCGCTGCTGGATGCCTTCGCTTGCATCGCCCGGGAAATTTATGAGAAATACGCCGGCCATGAGGGAGATAGCCTCCAGCAGGAGCTATCTGCGATTGTAGACAAATACTTTTCAGCCGGAATAGAGTCCCTTCATTACGGAGCCGGCGATCTCGTCGAATCCGGCCCTTGCAGCTGAGTAAATCTGCCTGCCGGATATTTGTCAGCCTAATCTTTCTGAAGCAACCACCATCAATAAACCGGAAAATCATCAGCACGACCGGCATTGCTCCTGATGTTGACAGCCCATGGGGATGGTGTTACAGGGACCACATTACGCTTTAGGACAATCATGTGTTCTCACTTCTTAGGGTTGACTGGTGACCGGTCCGCAATTACACCCTTGGGCACCCGCCGCCCCGCAAAAGCAGGTTCTTATCCACTTAAAACCGACAGGTATAATTTTTGGAACAGGCGTATAAGCGTGATGATGGGGAGACTTTAAAAAAATACGCTTTTTAACGAGAGGAAACGGCACTATGTTTTCCGGTCTATGGCCTGTAACGGGTAGAGGCAACGGGTTTTCCTCCCTGTTCATCGGGGTTGGGATATGGATCCTTCTGTTCAACCAGGCCTGCGGAAAGAAGGAGCCGCCGAAAGTCGCACCGCCGCCCCAGCAAGTAACGATCGTGACGGTTATCCCGAAAACCGTTCCGGCGACCTTCGAGTTTGTGGCCCAGGCCGAAAGTTCTCAGCAGGTGGAGATCGTGGCCCGTGTGGCCGGCTTTTTGGAAAAGATCCTCTACCGGGAAGGTGGCGTGGTCAAGGAAGGGCAGATCATGTTCCAGATGGACCCAAAGCCCTTCCAGGCCCAGGTAGCCGCCGTCCAGGCCGAGATTGAAAACCGAAAGGCCCAACTATGGACCGCCAAGGCCAACCTGGACCGGATCAAACCGCTGGCGGAACAGGATGCCGCCAGCAAGAGTGACCTGGACAACGCGGTGGGAGCCGTCCAGTCCGCCGAAGCGGCGGTGCACGAAGCTCAGGCCCGGCTGGAGAAGGCCCGGTTGGATTTGAGCTACGCCACCATCAAATCCCCGTTCACCGGGGTTTCCAGCAAGTCGCTCCTGAGGGAAGGGGCCTACCTTTCTCCCACCGGTTCGGCAGCCAAGCTGACCTATGTGGCCAAACTCCATCCCATCTGGATCGATTTCCATATTTCCCAGAACCAGATGGCCAAAGTCGGGCAGGAAGTCAAGGAGGGGCTGATCGCCCTTCCCGGAGATGATGCCTTTGAAGTGGAACTGGAGCTATCCGACGGATCCCGCTACCCTTATCGGGGAAGGGTGAATTTTGCCGACCCCTCCTTCAGCAAGGAAACCGGAACCTTCCTGGTGAGGGCTGAGGTGCCCAACCCCGAGCAAGAGCTCCGTCCCGGCATGTTTGTGAAAGCTTATCTAAAGGGGGCTGTGCGGCCGAACGCCATCGCGGTCCCCCAGAAAGCCGTACAGCAGACCGCCAACGGCCATACGGTATACGTGGTCAACCAGGAGCAACTAACCGAAATCCGGCCGGTTATTGTCGGCTCGTGGGTCGGTAAAGACTGGATCATCAACCAGGGCTTGAAGGCCGGGGATCGGGTCATCGTGGAAGGTTTTCAGCGGTTGGCGCCGGGCGTGCCGGTCAAAGTGGTCCCGGCAGAAAATAGTTCCCCAACTCCGCCGACATCTCAGGCCGGAAGGCCGGCTGGGAAGGCCCCTGTCATTTTGGCGGAGACAACCACCCAACCGGCCCGGCCGGCAACCAACTAGACGGGTGCCCTTATGTTTGCCAGCTTTTTTATCGACCGGCCGGTATTGTCCTCGGTTATTTCCATCGTGATCGTCCTGGCCGGGATGGTGGCCCTCAAGGCCACTCCTATCGCCCAATACCCGGACATCGCCCCGCCTACGGTCCAGGTTTCTGCCTTTTATCCGGGCGCCACAGCCGAGGTTATCTCCAACACCGTCGCCGCCCCCATCGAGCAACAGGTCAACGGCGTGGACCGCATGACCTACATGTCTTCCACCAGTTCCTCCACCGGGAATATGACCATGACCGTCACCTTCGAGCCCGGCACCGACCCGGACATGGCCCAGGTAAATGTTCAGAACCGGGTGAACCAGGCCCAGGCCCTGCTGCCGTCCGAGGTCAGCCGGCAGGGCGTAACGGTGGAAAAACGCTCTCAGTCCTTTATGATGGTCATCAGCGTCTATTCACCCGATGACCGCTACGACCCAACCTACCTGGCCAACTATACCAATCTCTATCTTTTGGACCCGATCAAACGGCTTCCCGGGGCCAACCTTTCCAGCATGTTTCCGGTCCCCGATATTGCCATGCGGATCTGGCTTCAACCGGACCGGATGGCCCAGCTGGGAATCACCACGCAGGACGTCAGCTCCGCCATACAACAGCAAAACAAGTCTTATGGTGTGGGAAGGATCGGCCAGGCCCCCACCACGAAGGGCACCCAGCAGACCTTCGTGGTCACTACCCAGGGGATGCTGACGCAGACCACGGATTTTGACGACATCATCCTGCGCACCGATAAGGAAGGGACGGCCATCGTCCGCCTGAAGGACGTGGGCCACGCCGAGCTGGGCGGAAAAGACTATTCCATATCCAGCAAGGTAAACGGGAAAAGAGCGGTAGCCATTGTGGTTTACCAGCAGCCCGGGGCCAACGCCATCGAGACTTCCCAGCAAGTCCGTGGCCTGTTGAAGGAACTGAGCCCCCGCTTCCCGGCCGGTCTTGAATACAAAGTGGTGCTGGATACCAGCCTCTTTACCGAGGCTTCCATCGAAAAGGTGGTCCACACCTTTTTCGAGGCCGTGTTTCTGGTCGTCCTGGTGGTATTTCTTTTTCTGCAGAGTTTTCGGGCCACGGTAATCCCCATCCTGGCCGTGCCTATCGCCGTCATCGGCGCCTATACCGGAATTTTTATGCTGGGGTTTTCCACCAACATGTTGACCCTCTTCGGTCTGATCCTGGCCATCGGGCTGGTGGTGGACGACGCCATTATTGTGGTCGAGAATGTAGAGCACAACATGGCCGCGCTGGGCCTGACGCCGATAGAAGCGGCCAAGAAGGCCATGGGCGAACTGGCCGGGGCGCTGATCGCCATCGTTCTGGTGCTTACATCGGTGTTTATTCCGGTGGCCTTCCTGGGAGGCATGACCGGAACCCTTTACAAACAATTCGCTATCACCATCGCCATTTCCATGGCCCTCTCGGGCATCGTGGCCCTGACCCTCTCCCCGGCCCTGGCGGCTCGGATCCTGAAATCCGGCCACCAGGAGAAAAAAGGATTCTTCAAGTGGTTTGAAAACGGGTTTACCCGACTGACCAACGGTTACACTATCGGGGTCCGCTGGTTGGTGGGCCATAAGCTGATCGGATTGATTCTCTTCGGCGGGATGATTGCGACCATGGTCCATTTATTCAAGACCGTCCCGGGCAGCTTTGTCCCTGAAGAAGACCAGGGATACATCTTTGTCGCCAACGTGATGCCCGATGCCGCCAGCCTGGACAGGACGGTGGCCGTCAGCGACCGGGCCTATGCCGCCTTGAAATCCAATCCGGCCATGGGGGATGTAGCCCAGATCGACGGGTACAGCATCCTCGACGGGCAGCTGAAAACCAATGCCGGGATGATGTTTGCCGCCTTGAAACCTTACGGGGAACGTAAAGGGAAGGAAGGAACGGCCTTCGGCGTGCTGTCGGATATGAGACGGAAAATGGCCGCCATAAAAGAAGGTCTTCTGTTACCGATCAACCCTCCCTCCATTCCCGGTCTGGGCACCACCGGTGGGTTCGAATTTTATGTCCAGAACAAAGGGGGAGGCGATCCCCGGGCCCTGGAGGAAACGGTCAGGGCCTTCCTATCCAAGGCCCGTCTGCGGCCGGAACTGACCGGGGTATCGACCACCTTTTCCGCCACCCAACAGCAGCTTTTCCTGGACCTCGACCGGTCCCGGACCGAGATCCTCGGTGTGCCGGTTTCGACGGTTTTTGAAACGCTGCAGGCTTACTTCGGTTCCGCCTACGTGGCCCAGTTCACGGATTTCGGCCGCATCTGGCAGGTGATCATCCAGGCACGGGCCGAATACCGGGACCAGCCGGAGGATTTCTCCCAGATCTACCTGCGCTCCAAGAGCGGACAGACGGTTCCTCTTTCGGCCGTGGCCACCGTCCGTTATATTTCCGGCCCCAACCTGCTGACCCGCTTCAACGGCTTTCCAGCCGCCAAAATGACCGGCAGCCAGACGCAGGGGTACAGCTCCGGCCAGGCTATCGCCGCCATGGAAGCGGTGGCCCGAGAGGTGCTGAAGGAAGGATACGACTTTTCCTGGGCCGGGCAGGCCTTTGAAGAGAAAAAATCAGGCGGAACTTCCTCGGCCGCCTTTGCCTTCGGACTGATCATGGTCTTTCTCATCCTGGCCGCCCAGTACGAACGATGGGCCATGCCCCTTGGCGTTCTGCTCTCCGTGCCCTTTGCCCTCTGCGGCGCTCTGGCTTTGACCTGGCTGCTCGGTCTGGAAAACGACGTCTACTTTCAGGTGGGTCTGGTGACCCTCATCGGGCTTTCGGCCAAGAACGCCATTCTGATCATCGAGTTTGCCGCCGAGAACCGAAAAACCGGGAAGTCCTCGGTGGAGGCGGCGGTGGAAGCGGCCCGGCTCCGGCTCCGCCCCATCGTCATGACTTCCATGGCCTTCATCCTGGGCTGTGTGCCCATGGCCATTGCCACCGGGGCCGGGGCCAACAGCCTTCGGGCCATCGGAACCGGGGTCATCGGCGGCATGCTGGCCTCCACGGCCGTGGCTTCCTTCTTTGTGCCCCTTTTCTTCGTTATCCTGGAAGATTTCACCGGCTTTTTCAGTCGCAAAAAGCAAACCACACCGGAAAAACCCCCGGGGGATGTAAAAGACCGTACCAAGGAGGCTCCCCATGCGTAAGACAGGATTCTTCACGCTCGTGACGCTGGTTCTGGCGTCGTGCACCGTCGGTCCGGACTATGTAAAGCCTCCCCTCGACACACCGCCTGTTTGGCGCCTTGATTACGAGGCGGCGGCAGGACTGGCCGACCTGGCCTGGTGGGAAGGGCTTGGCGACCCGGTGTTGAACCGGCTCATTCAGGAAGCCTTGAAAGAAAACAAGGACCTGAAAATCGCCTCCGCCCGGGTGGAGCAGTTCCTGGGGGCTCTGGATACCACACGTTCCCAGTTCTTTCCGCAAATGGGCGGGGATTTATCCGCCTCACGGCAGCGGGTAACCGAAACCGGCCCGACCCCGATACCCACCGGCATCTCTTCGACGTACAACTATTTCCAGGCAGCCCTGAACGTCGGCTGGGAAATCGATGTCTGGGGCCGCATCCGCCGGGCCTCGGAAAACGCCCGGGCCCAGGTGCTGGCCAGTGAAGAAGGGCGCCGGGCGGTCATCCTCACCCTGGTCACCAATGTGGCCAAAAGCTACCTGTCCCTCCGGGCTTTGGACCGGCAACTGGAGATCGCCCGGGAAACCGAAAAGGCCTATGCCGAAACCCTGCACCTGTTTCACCTTCGATATAAATATGGGACGATTTCACGTCTGGAACTCAGCCAGATCGAATCCCAGTATGAGTCGGCCCGCCAGGCGATCCCCCAGTATCAATCGCTGATCGCCCAGCAGGAGAATTTTATTTCCATCCTGATCGGGCGAAATCCCGGTTCGATCCCCCGCGGGCGGGCCATCGATGACCTGGCTCCGGTGGCTATCCCCGGCGGTCTGCCCTCCACCCTGCTGGAACGGCGTCCGGACATCCTTCAGGCCGAACAGAGTCTGGTGGCGGCCAACGCCCAAATCGGCGTGGCCAAGGCCCGATACTTCCCGGTTATCTCTCTCACCGGGATCCTGGGAACGGCCAGCGAGGAACTATCCAGCCTATTCGAAGGTCCCTCCAAGATCTGGACTACCGGGGGCGCGGCAGCCGGCCCCATCTTTACCTTCGGGGCCATTTCCGGGCAGGTCAAGCAGGCGGAGGCCCTTCAGCAGCAGGCTCTTTTCCAATATCAGCAGACGGTCCAGAACGCCTTTCGAGAGTTTGAAGACGCCCTGGAGGAAACATGCAAGGGCCGGGAGCGGCTCGCTTCTCAGGGGCGGCAAATCGATTCGCTGAAAAGCTATGCCCGGAGCGCCCGCTTACAGTATGAAGGAGGAACGGCCAGCTACTTTCTTGTCCTGGACGCGGATCGGTCCCTTTTTTCCGCTCAGCTTGCTTACGTCGAAACCCAGTCGAATGTCCTCACCTCCCTGGTCAACGTTTACAAGGCCATGGGCGGCGGATGGGTGAACGAGGCCGATAAGAGGACGGCCGAGGCTGCGGTTTCCGCCAAGTAGCAGGGAAAGCCATACGGCAGTTTCACACATAAGGACTCGATCCATGAGCGAAACTCAACGCGACATCACCCGCACCTTTCTCGCGGTGCCTTTCATCGGAGCACTGATCGGCATATCGCTCTGGATACTTAAACCGTTCCTGGGATCGGTGGTGCTCGCTTCGGAATGATCTGACAGAAAGACACCCTGAGAACGTATCTCCTATTTTGCGCGGCGGGCGGCATCCATGAATAACACGATCCGCTCTGCCCAGAACTTGAACGCTTCATTGGCCGACCCCCACTTGCTGAAGCGATCCGAGAATCCCGCGGTTCTTTCATCCTGGGCCACGGCAATGACTTCACCGGTTGCAGAATCGATCGCCATCATTTCCGCACGGGTAGCGCCCGATCCGGCCCATGATCCGGTGGCGCCTTTCTTGACAAGACTGATGCCGATGCCAACCGGTATGACCGAGCTGATGCCGCTCACCGCTGGATTGCTCGGATGGATATCCGTGACGGCAAAGCGAATCCGAACCACGTCCGGACCGGGTTCAGACACGATCGGGCATTTTGCTTTGAGGGTGTTGACCAGTGCCAGATTAAACCCGTCCGACAGATCCTTCATTTCCTGCGGGTCCATGCCTTTTTGTTCCGCGTCTTCGGCAAGGAAGAAAATGACGCTGTCGAGCATCACCTTGTTATACTGGGTAAAATCAGTTCCCGGCTTCAACCATCGCATTTTCACCCCGCCTTCCGGGCCGGGTCTTAAATTCTGGTAATAGTCCCCAAGAAATCCTTCTTTCTTCACCTTTGCCGAGGACCCTGCGCAGCCGTAAAAGGTGACGAACACTACGAGTGCCAATCCGGAAACAACCATCGAAAATAACCTGCCTGGTTTTTTCATACCCGTTTCCTTTTTTTGAAATTATTATTGTATTGCCGTCAGTCGCGGTTTAACACTCCCATTCACATCGATATCCACTTTAAACGCGAAATTTGTGCCAAATCGGAGAAACCGTATCGAGTCCGTTCTCGCCACTTGTTCGACCTTGGAGAGGACATCCTTCATGACGTCGCTTCGACCCACGATCTCCTCATGAATATACTGCAGATTGATCTTCTCCCGAAGATAGATGTTTTCTTTTTCCAGTTGTCCCTTCAGTTTTTCGATCTCATTCACACGTTCACGAAGCCGCAATTTCTGATGTTTTCACGCGATGGCGTTTGCAAAAACATCGGCCATCAGTTGCAGCCGTGTACGCTTGAGCTCCGGAACATTCACAAATAGCTCTCCCGGCACTTGAAGCCGGGGAATATAGACCTCCGGCCAAACGCATCCACGGCGGACCGAAATAATGGAGATAATGTATAAATAGGGCGTTATAGTACCGAGCGGAATGTTCATACAGGACCGGATTCCCCATTTCGCATAGCTTTCCCTGTCGGTGGCAGCCTCATCCGGCAACTCTTCAATTGTTGTAAACGATGCAACAACGCCTTCTTTGACAAGCTTATTGTACATATAGGGGAACAGTGCGGTGGGCAGATCAACAGTTGTCGGTACCGGTGGAATCTGGTCCGCGCAAGCGAGGTAGATGTGCGGATAAAAGGTTTTGTTTATATCATAACGAAGCATAGCGACGTGATCTGCGTGGAAAAATTGGAGGATTTCCAAGAGTGCTGCCTCGATGCCCCGGTCCATTTCATCCGGTGGTATATTGACGAATCGGGTCGAAAGATCCGAGATTGAGCATTCAAAGTGAATCCGATCCGCAAGTTTTTTTGCAGCTGTTCGTTTTGAAGATCATTTTCTGCCATGATTGATTCTTAAACCCTCCGCATAGCGTAAGTTTGTTAAAAACCATCACGTGGACTGGCCCCGGATGCCCAAAAAGACATTATGCCGATATACCGGCACGTATTTCACCGTTGTATTGCGTACCCCCTTTTTGGGGTCATCCACCCCTTATTTATCATACAATACCGGAGCAAGTGAACAAATTCTTTAGGTTGGTACGGATTTCGCTTTTGTTAAACCAATATTCCGGCATGGGAACAACTGCAGTCCGATCAGTTTTTGGGGCGCATAAAAAACTACCGTACATTCCGAAAGATTGGAGAAAGAGGGGATAGCATGGTTCATGCGACCATAAGGATGGTGATACCTTCAATAGATCGATCTCAGGGCCGATAAAAGGGCCGCTGGTGAGCAAGCTTGATAAAGAATGAATAAAATTAGATAGTATAGTATCAACGATCGTATCAAAAAAAGGAGATTGTTATGCGACTTATGATTCGTTTGTCCGTTGTTGCTGCTTTTAATGATGGCAAAGTGTATTACGGCAGGTTTTAACCGACCCGCCATGGCAGACAGCGCTGCGCAGATAGAAAGAGATGTTGATAACGCACTGCAGAAATTGTATGCTACCTCCTCTGCTGCAAAAGAACGCTCCAGGATCGCAAAAGCTATTCTGGTTTTCCCGAGCATTATAAAGGCGGGATTCCTTATTTCACGAATCGAAAGAGCATGATATCTCTTGAAACCCTGATAACATTTTTCGCGGCATCTGTTTTGCTCGGGCTTGCACCGGGCCCGGACAATATATTCGTTCTGACGCAGTCCGCTTTAAAGGGTAAAAGCGCAGGGTTGATCGTCATGCTCGGACTCTGCACAGGGCTCATCGTCCACAGCACGGCGGTGGCTTTCGGGGTAGCGGTCATTTTCCAGACATCCGCAGTTGCCTTCACCGTGCTCAAATTCATCGGCGCAGGGTATCTTTTATTTCTTGCCTGGCAGGCCTTTCGCGCCTCTGGAGAAAAAATACAGGGCAAACCAGATGGAGAAGTCAGTCGCTTGAAACTATACTGCCGCGGCATCATCATGAACATCACCAATCCCAAGGTTTCCATCTTCTTTCTGGCGTTTCTGCCGCAGTTCGCCGATCCGTCGAGAGGCCCTGTCTCGATACAGATTCTGCTGCTGGGCGGTTTGTTTATCCTTGCAACCCTTCTCGTGTTCGGGGGCATCGCCATACTGGCCGGCACACTGGGGCAATGGCTGAACCGGTCCGAACGAACCCATAAGGTTCTGAACCGGGTTGCGGGCTGCGTTTTCCTGGGTCTTGCCCTAAAACTGGCGACAACGAGGCGGTAGGCAATACTGCCGCCTAAAAAGATCATTTCAGCACAAATCGGGGGGACTTCTCCATTTAGGCGGGAAGAAAATATGCCGGGTGTATTTTCTGAACGTTGGGTGCAAAACACATTGGAGATACCAAGAAAATCGGGAGGCTTATGAAAAAACTACTCAAAATAGTCATCGGTATTGCAGTCGCAATTGCTGTTGCCGTTTCAGTCGTGTTCTATTTCACTTCGGACATGACAAAGACCGCGGAGAATTTTTTTGCCGCAATCAAAGAAAAAGACTACACCACGGCTTATCAGTATTTGTCGGAGGACTTCCGGTTGTCCACTCCACAAACCGAATTCGTGAGTTTTTTTGAGAAGGGCGCCCTTCTTCAGTTTAAGGAGGCCTCCTGGGGCAACCGGTCGATCTCCGGCGGTCGAGGCGAGTTGGACGGTTCAATCACTACGGAGAACGGCGGCGTTGTTCCGATCAAACTTAGTTTCGTAAAAGAAAACGGCAGGTGGCTCATATACTCCATTCATAAACCCCAGGCCGGCATAGCCGGCGGTGAGTCAGGCCGGTTGCCCGGCGAATCGGTGCAGGTCGCTCTGGCAAGGGAATCCATGCGGAAGTTTGCCTTGTCGGTGAACGCCAAAGACTTCTCAGAATTTCATCAGTACATTTCCCGTCTCTGGCAGCGGCAGATAACCGTCGACGGACTTAATGAGGTGTTTAAAACATTCTGGGAAAACAACATCAATCTGCTGCCTCTCGAGAATTATTCGCCGGTCTTCGACGGCGACCCTTCTATGAACGAAGACGGCGTTCTGGTGATGAGAGGCTACTACCCGACGCAGCCGTCCAAGGTACTGTTTGAGTTCAAGTACATTTATGAAGGGGTAAGCTGGAAACTGATCGGAACCAATGTCAACGTCGTACCGGCGGGTTAAAATATTCCTGTTGGTGATTAAATGAGACCTCTTCTCGTACGAGGGATTTCTCTTATGGTCCTGATGATGAGTCTGTGGGTGAGCTCCCTGCCCGCGGGTGACCCCTTGCCCCTGCATTGCCTGATGCGTCCGGATCATCTTGAGATGCGCTTTCCAGGTCGCGGGTTCACCTGGTTGCCTGGCGAAGAGTTCAGCGGCGGATGTGATGATGTGCCGAAAGAGAAGTGGATTCGTGACACCTCCGGGTCACTCGATCTGTTTGTGTGCGCTGACGGCCCTTCGGGCAGCGGTCGTTACTGGAATATAACGGTTGGTGTCGCAGGGAAGCAGCACTCGAAACCGAACCGCGGTGTCTGCCTGATGACGAGCACCGCCGGCTGGCGGACACTGCAACGGTACCGGAGAACTCCTTTACCCTGGCTCAGTGATCTCGACAGCGACGGAAGGTCCGAGCTCATCATCTGGAGCAGTTTTCCGTTGCATGAAGATGCTTCCCTGGCGGAATACGGCCTGGTGCCCTGGGTGTACCGTTTGGCCTCGGATGACGTGCTATCCATCGACTGGACTCTGAGCCGGCGGATGGCGCGTGAGGTTGCACAAGCGTACCGCTCTGCGCCGGACCCAAAGGCGGACCGCCTCGCGCGGCTTCGGACGGCGGCTGCGGAGGCGCTTGAGCAATTTGCCGGTGAAAGATGCCGGTAATCGCCTTAATCGAACCACATGAGGGTGGCTAAAAGCGATTCCGGATGGACAATCGGGTTGCATATGGACAGCTTGTCTAAGGGAATCAGATTTGTCGGATTTTTATAGACATGCCGGGAAAATTAAAACTGACATTGCACCCAAAGTCAGCCAATCGGTAAAACGGAATGGGCATCACAAAGGAGCAGAAGTTCGGTTCACTCACGGCTGAGGTTTTGATGCAATCCGCGAGGGAGTTCTATGAACACACTGATGATGAATGCCTCATTTGACGCGATCATCGTTGGCTCCGGTCCAGGTGGCGCTGCAGTGGCTCATGAACTGAGCAAACTCGGAAAGAGAGTTCTGGTGTTAGAGAAGGGGGCTGGAGACAAGATCAAAGGCACCCCCCTTCAATGCGCATCGATCGCGTTGATACCGGGGGAAAGCCTCCTGTTTACTCAACAGTTCCTGGCACTTGTGCGCGGAATTGCTTATGGCGGAAGCTCCGTCTTGTATTACGCTTGTGCCTTTGATCCACCTTATGAGATGTTCGAATCCTACGGAATCGATCTTCGGTCGGAAGTTGAGCAGGTCAAAAATGAGCTGCCGGTTGCACCTTTGTCGGACGATTTGGTGGGTCCCGCGGCTCGAAGGATCATGGAAAGTGCGCAGGATCTCGGTTATGCCTGGCACAAACTCCCGAAAATCGTCTACCAGGAAAAATGCCGTCTCAACTGCGATAAATGTACGATGGGTTGTCCATACGGTGCGAAATGGACATCACGCATGTATATTGACGAAGCCCTTGGCAGAGGATCATCGTTATTGACCGGTTCGCATGTGGAGCGCGTAGTGGCGCATGCCGGTTCTGCAAACGCCGTAAAGTTCACCAAGGCGGGAAAAACCCACGAAGTAACTGCTCCCGTGATCGTGCTGGCAGCGGGAGGCATAGGAACCCCACTCATCCTCCGAAATTCTGGCATTGCCGGAGCTGGTTACAACTTCTTCTTTGACCCCTTAATCGTTGCAATGGGCGAAGTGAACGATATCAACTGCGGGAGAGAGTTCCCCATGGCTGCGGGGTATCGGGATGAAGAGGAAGGCTACATCATGACCGATCTTGTATGGCCGAGGTGGATTTTTTCGGTCTTTGCATCTGAAGTGCTGCGCTTTGACCGATTGGCCTCTCACTGCCGCACATTACCGATTATGATCAAGGCGAAGGATGGATTGGGCGGACATCTTGCAATGCGGGGCGGTGTCCACAAAAAACTTGATGAAAAAGACCGAAAGAAACTGCTTCGAGGGTATGAGCGCGCCAAGGGTATCTTACAAAACGCAGGTGCTCGCCATATCTTCAAAACTTGGTTCATGGCAACACATCCAGGAGGTACTGCAAAGATCGGTGATTTGGTCGATCGCGACCTTAAAACCGAGTTGAACAACCTCTATGTCTGTGACTGCTCTGTCATTCCGGAGTCCTGGGGATTGCCGCCCACGCTTACACTTATCGCTCTCGGGAAAAGACTGGGGAGGCACTTGGCGATTGAATCCGGTCTTCTTCATTAAATTGTAAACCTTTTTGGAGCGGTCAGGAAGAGGAGAGACGAATTATCGTTATCTGCGAGCCGTTACACAGAGACAAAACCAATAGGGATATCTATCCCCTCTGTCAGTGAATCCGTTATCCATGGTCAGAAGATAGCGAAGGGGGAAAGATGTCTTTTGATAAAAACCTAATAACATCCCCGTATACACGTTCTTACGAAAACGCCTATGCATCTGTATTCACTCAGCACCTGCCCCGTCTGCAGGGACACCAAGAAATTGCTAAAGGAATGCGGAGCCCGTGTTCTTTTTATATAAAGGGATACAAAGCATATACCGGCAGAAATCCGAAGACCGGAAAGAAGGTCAAGCTACACATCTTGACAGGTATGATGTTCTCTTTCTGGCAAAGAACATGCAGAAATCTTTTAATTGCATTCTACTGACTTTAATGTGTTGCTTGATAGCAGTAAAAGCGCACACGTCAGATTCGGCTTTTGAGAGAATAAAGCACTCCTTACCACAGAGGGAGGCCGGTTGGAAAATTATTAAAGCTGATGATCCTTACGATCAGAGGGATGGTTCAAAACAGGCACACTTTCTCTGGGCCAACGGCGTAGAGGAAGTGGGCGCAACCGTCATTTTGTATAAAAGCTTAAAGACCGCAAAAGACCAATTCAAGCGTTCTCACAAAGATGAGTCTTCAATGGATGTTTTCCTGGTTGATGGTATAGGCGATGAAGCCTATTTATTTCCTCCGATTATTCTTAATCAGGATGGTCCCTTTAATCTCTGGTTTAGGAAAGCGCGGTACGAAATTTTGATGAGTGCAAATTCAAAAAATACAGTTAAACGATGTGCAAAGTATATAATTGATTCAATCTCACAGACGAACATCCAGACGGACGCGGCGGAGCCGCGCCGCTGATGCATAGAAGCTAAACCAAGGAGTGAAAATGATGCCTCACGTTATCGTGAAACTCTACCCGGGAAGATCAGAACAGCAGAAGACAAGACTCGCCGAAGAAATCGTTAAGGACGTTGTCGCCATCGCAAAGTGCGAAGAAAAGTCAGTTTCAGTAGCTTTCGAAGAAATCAAACCAGAGGACTGGGCAGAGAAGGTCTATAGACCGGATATTCTTAACAAGCCGGAGAAGCTATACAAGAAACCAGGATATAGCCTGGATAGTGCTTTTAAGCTCTGAGCCGCTTATAGAGTACAAGTCTCAGGCAGGGAGAAACGGGGGACAGAAAAAAACGAATGGGCAGCGACCACCCGGGTTGGCAAAACGATTTTCCCCGTCGTGAGGATTTTGACGACTACTATGGCGGGGTATCTCACAAATACATTGAGAAATTGAAGACAACAAACCAAGGGACAAGCCAGCTTATTGAATTTATTACTTGGTGGTCCCAACGGGGATCGAACCCGTGTTTCCGGCGTGAGAGGCCAGCGTCCTAGGCCACTAGACGATGGGACCATGATGATGGCATACGGATCGAAAACTTTTAAAAATTAAATAAATACAGAAAAGGAGATTGGTTGTCAAATATTAATTGATCTCCTGTTGTTTATCGGCAGGTCGATCAGCCGGCATTTGGCTCTTCCGCCGTCCAATGGCAAAATAGAGGATGAACCCGACAAACGGGATGGCGGCCACAAGCATCCAGGCGGCTTTTTCCCCAAGACTCTCAAACTTTTTTCGGGATGCATCCAGAATGGCCCAGCAGGAAAAGACGAAAAACAGCAATGCCGCGACGATGAAAAAAGTAACCGTACTCATCAGCCTTCCAGCAAACTTCGAATTTTCAGTATCGCTTTCACGTAATAGTCGCTGCGGTTGTACCGGTACAATACCCGGTGGGCGCTGTCTTCCTCGATCTCCGAATGCCAGCCGTTCTGCTTCAAATAGTTCGCGACACTGGCGATGGCATCCGCATGGTCGAAGAGGTCGATCCGGCCGTCTCTGTTTCCGTCTTTCGCATAATGCAAAAGACTGCTCGGCATAAACTGGGCAATACCGAGGGCGCCGGCGTAGGACCCCCGCAATTCAGTCGGATCGAACCCCTCCCGAAGAGCGTAGGTGAGAAAGGACTTGAGTTCATGATAGGCCCATCGCGATTTTTTCTCCGCCCACTGCTCAAAGCGGCTTTTTGTCGGTCGATCGGCAGCGGACAGCGTTTGCCAGAAAAGTTCCCGGATTTGCAGATTCTCCAATGAGGCCAGCGTGGAAAGCGTGTTCAGAATAGACCATCTGCCGAGAAGTTTTCCCAGCCGCGTTTCGATCAGAAGGATGGCGGTGACCACGCGCTGATCCACCCCATAGGCCGTCTCGGCGGCCGACAGTTCGACCGCGTAGTTTTTCATATATTCTCTGGCGCTGGATATGGATGACGGGGTGGTAAACTGATCATAATTGAGCCGGGCTTCCCGATGCCTCAGAAACAGCGAGGCGTTTTCTTTCTCAAAGACAACGTCCGGCCTGCCGTAAACAGCGATGATCGTCTCCTGGTCGAAACCGTCGCCCACCAGCCGCTGTTTCAGTGAGTTGAAAGAGTCCGGACCGAAAAACGCAGCCGAACACGGATATGCCGCCAACATCGCCGCAACCAGCACCGTCCCCATGAAAACGGCCGTCTTTTTGGGTATCCTTGCCATCGAAATTCCATCCTTTTCACTGACCGTGACGACGCTTCTTGATAGCGCTCCGATGACATGCTATATCGAATTATTCTAACGATAACAAGGCAAATCGACACCGTGGGAAAAACATCGAATACCGTATACATCTGCCAGAGTTGCGGCCATCAGAGCCCCAGATGGATGGGAAAGTGCCCGGAATGCGGCGGGTGGGACACCTTTGCAGAAGAGCGCCGTGTTTCAGAAGCATCGCCGGCTTTGGGCCGGTCCTATTCCGCTGTACGGTCCGAACCGGTTCCCATCGATTCCATTGAACTGGAAGATGAAAACCGGATAAAAACCGGAATCGATGAGTTCGACCGGGTGCTGGGCGGCGGCCTTGTGTGCGGGTCTCTGGTTCTGATTGGAGGGGATCCGGGCATCGGTAAATCGACACTGATGCTGCAGGCGTTGAGAGGGCTTGCGAGAGACCGTCGAAAAGTGCTTTACGTAACCGGCGAAGAGTCGATTCGTCAGATCCGCATGAGAAGCAAGCGGCTCGAGGCCGCATCGGCCGGCATGCTGGTCGTCTCGGAAATCAACATGGATGAGATTCTTTCCATGGTCAATTCCGTCCGGCCCGATGTCCTGGTGATCGATTCCATTCAGACTATGTTTAATCCGGAGATGGCCTCGGCACCCGGCAGTGTCGGACAGGTTCGCGAGTCGACGATGCGCCTGATGCTTGCGGCAAAACGGACAAACATCCCGACCTTTCTCATCGGCCATGTCACCAAAGACGGGGCCATTGCCGGTCCCAGACTCCTCGAACACATGGTCGACACCGTTCTTTATTTTGAGGGGGACCGAAACCATGTGTTTCGAATCCTGCGGACGGTAAAAAACCGCTTCGGCTCAACCAATGAGATCGGCGTTTTCGAGATGAAAGGCAAGGGGCTCGAAGAGGTAGCCAACCCCTCGGCTCTTTTTTTATCTGAACGGGCTGAAAATACGGCCGGATCCGTCGTCACAGCCAGTGTGGAAGGGACTCGGCCGATCCTGGTTGAGATCCAGGCCCTGGCAAGCGGTACGACACTGGGAACGCCGCGAAGGACCATCCTGGGGCTCGATACCAACCGAGTGGCCCTGCTGGTGGCGGTGATGGAAAAACGGCTCGGCATGCACCTCGTAAACCACGATATTTTCATGAACGTGGCCGGCGGTGTCAGGGTGGATGAACCGGCCGTCGATCTGGGCATCGTCTCGGCCGTGGCTTCGAGTTTTCTGGACCGGCCGGCATCCGAAGCCGCAGTTGTCTTGGGGGAAGTTGGGCTCACCGGCGAGATAAGACCCATCAGCCATTGTGACACCCGGGTGATGGAAAGCAGAAAAATGGGATTCCGAAAGTGCCTGGTCCCCCAGGGCAATTTGAGGCGGATGACCGGTGTGGACGGCATTGACCTGATCGGCGTTAAAACCGTGTCGGAGGCGATCGAATCCTTGTTTTGAAAAGCCGGTTCCCGTAAACGGTGCTTGAGATGATCTCCAGATCCATACGCTCGGATGAGCGAAGTTCGAATGCAGCCTGCCGATGAAGGCGAATTTGAATAAGAGACCGGTATCTAAAGACAGGTGGAGCGATCACTTTACGCGTCTTGCGAAAAAAGAGCGTTTTCCGGCCAGGTCCGTTTATAAGCTGAAAGAAATACAGCAGAAATTCGGTGTTATCCGAAGGGGGGACCGGATACTCGATCTCGGGTGCGCCCCAGGATCGTGGCTGCTTTTGGCCGCACAATTGACAGGTGAAACCGGCAGCGTCGCCGGCATAGATCTCGTGCCAGTCTCCATTGAACTGCCTTCCCATGTTCGGGTATTTACGGCGGATGTTTTGTCCCTGGACCAGAAAATGATCGGGGCCATAGGCCGGGATTATCAGGTGGTCCTGAGCGATATGGCTCCCGCAACAACAGGTCGAAAGGATGTCGATACCGCCCGATCCTTTCTTCTGTGCCTTTCGGCTTTAGAAATTACCCGACGCCTGCTGGTTCCCGGCGGGTCCTTTGTATGCAAAATATTCCAGGGGACGGATTTTTCGGAATTTACCGGTCGGGTTTCGGAAGTGTTTCGGCGCTGTAGAATTTTCAAACCGCAAAGCAGCAGAAAACCAAGTAAAGAAATTTATATCATCGGCCTGGAAAAAATATAAGGGAGGAACCTATGTCCGGACACAGCAAATGGGCCAGCATCCGCCATAAAAAAGGCGCGGTAGATGCAAGACGCGGAAAAATTTTCACCAAACTCATCAAAGAGATCACGGTGGCCGCCCGGTTCGGCGGCGGTGATCCGGCGGCGAATCCAAGACTGCGCTCGGCCATTCTGGCGGCAAAGAGTGAAAACATGCCCAAGGACAATATCGAACGGGCGATAAAAAAAGGGACCGGAGAACTCGAGGGGGCCAATTACGAAGAGAGCATCTATGAAGGATACGGGCCGGGAGGAGCGGCCATTCTGGTCGAATCGCTTACCGACAACAAAAAGCGGGCCGTAGCGGACATCCGCCATATCTTCAGCCGAAGCGGCGGCAGCCTCGGGGAAACCGGATGCGTTTCGTGGATGTTTCAGAAAAAAGGCTATATCATCGTGGAAAAGACAGCCGCTCACGAGGACTTCATCATGGAAACGGCCATCGAAGCGGGAGCCGAGGACGTCCGCGAGGACGACGACAACTTCGAAATCATCACAGACATTCAGGATTTCGAATCCGTCAAGGCGGCCATCGACAGGACTTCGATTCCGACCGTCAGCGCCGAAATAACCATGCTCCCCCAAACCTATGTCAACCTGGAAGGCAGGGACGCCGAGCAGATGATAAAAATGATGGAAAACCTGGAAGATTGTGATGATGTGCAGAAGGTCTATACCAATGCCGACATTCCGGAAGAGATGATGACCTGATAGGCTATAAAAGCTTTCTCTGTGATTTCAGTGCCTCTGCGGTGAAACGGGCCGGGCCGCCCCCGGCTGCCGGCTGAGCGCCATCATTCGCCTGACGCTCAGAAGCGCGGGCTCTCGAAACGCTTCCGGGACCACAACCCTTCCCTCCAGGCTTTCAAGGCTTCTCAAGATATCCTGAAGAGAAATCTTTTTCATATCCCGGCACACCATGCGCGGGGAAGCAGGATAAAACTCGGCGCGTGGATTGGCTTTTTTCAACGGATGCAGCAACCCCTCTTCGGTGCCGACGATAAACGCTTTATGATTCGATTCGACTGCGTATCGAATCATTCCCGAGGTACTCAACACCGCGTCGGCCAGCTTGATCACTTCCATCCGGCACTCCGGGTGTGCCATGAAAACGGCATCGGGATGGTCATCCCTCGCGCGGCGGACGTCTTCGGCCGTCAGAAGGTCGTGAAAAGGACAGCACCCGTTCCAGGCATGAATCCGTTTGTTTGTGAGGGATGCCGTGTAACAGGACAGGTTGCGATCCGGCACCATCATGATTTCGTCCGCATCCAGGCTTTGAACGACCCGGACGGCATTGGCCGAGGTACAGCAGATGGTCGACATGGCTTTCACTGAAACCGGAGAGTTGACATAGGCGACAACCGGCATGGAAGGGTATCGCCGCAACTCGGCTTTCAACGCCTCCGGGGTGACCATGTCCGCCATCGCGCAACCGGCGTCATGCCGGGGCAAAAGGACGCATTTGTCCGGAGAAAGCAAGGCCGCGGTCTCGGCCATGAAATGGACCCCGCAAAAGACGATAATCTTGGCTTGGGTTTGCGAGGCTCTGAAGCTGAGGTCCAGAGAATCGCCGCAAAGATCCGCGACGTCCTGAATTTCCGGGGGCTGGTAATTGTGCGCAAGCAAAACGGCGTTTTTCTCTTTCAGCAGGCTTCGTATCTTCTTTCTCATTTACGGTTTCCCGGCGATTCGGATCGCCTGCTATTCATCCATCTGGATCACATCCGCTCCCTGCGGGATTTCAAACCGGAACAACTCCTCTTTGAGATCTGTTTCGCGGCGATAATTTTTCAGTTCTATTCGTGTTTCATCCCCGTATGCATTATGCGTGATGACCAGAAGAACGTCGAAATTTGCCTTTGAAATCCGCAGATCGATGTCGGCCAGTTCGGGTTGCGGATTCCTGGGAAAAAGCTTCAAGGAAACCGCTTGGTCCGTTTCGACCTCTCCCGGTATCACGGTGAAATTTTGGCGCACCTGCCGGATATCGGAAAGAAATCCGGCGCCTTTGCCATCGCCGAAAAAAGACGGCGCTTTTCCCACCATGACCTGGTTGTCTTCGTATTTGTATATCCACAGACGGATGCCGTCGGATATGATGATCTGCCTGTCCGGTTCCTCGTATTCCCATCGCATCTTACCCGGCTGCTTGATAAACAACCGGCCGGTCGCCGAATCGGTGATGTTCACCGCTTTCAACGTGGTCAACTGGTTGAAAAGGACCGAAAAGCCCGGTCCGGCATAGCGCTTTTCCAGTCCTGCGAGGATCTCATCTACGGACGCGTGGGGCTGAAGGCCGAAGGCCGGAGCGGTGCAGTACAGAACGACGATGAAAAAAAAGCATTTAAATATACGACGGTTCATTGGGCGATCACCTTCTGGATGTTTTTTTCTGGAACTAAGCGGGTATGAAATAGTCTGTTTTGTTAAAAACGGCAAGACAGATTTCATCGATCCATCGGATCTTTTTCCGGGAGCCGGTCTTATCCAGGTAAGGTACCCGGAGACCCTGCTGGACCATGGTTTCCATATTTTTCCCGACGATCTGGGATTCGATCGCTTCTATACGGTACAACTGCTTAATATAGAAGCGTTTTCTTTCCGAAAGCGCTTCGAACAGATCGCAGGTGCCGGGCATATCATCAATAAAATGAAATAGAAAACATAGCCGATCGAGCAATTCTCCGTCTCCGGGTTGCACGGCTTTGAACAGCCGCGCCAAAAACCTGGCGGTAGAGGGCGTGCAGGGAAACCGGGATTGCCGCAGCCGCACTTTACAAAGCCGCCTGAGCGGTTCCTCTATGGATTCGTTGATCGCATCGAGGATTGAAGCATCCATCGTTTTTGAAATGCGAAGGCGCGGAACGAAACGGGCGGCGGCCTTCGGAGGAATGGCCACTGTCAGAGAGCCGCGTCCGTCCGGCAGGTAAAGGATCGTTTCGGGTCGACAGGAGGCCAGACGATCCTGGACGCATCTCTCCTCGTCTTTTTGAAAATCATGACTTTCCAACAGGTCTTCGATTCGAACCCGAAAAGCTTCGTCCGGAAAAAAGACCAGGTCGGAGAGAGATTCCGCCTCACTGTCCGATTCATCCTCAAGCAAAGCCTTGAGCTGATCCGCCGAAGGAGTTCCAAATGTCGAATCGATGAAATGCATCACATCCGGACCGAGCGTAAGGCCCTGCCGGAGAATCTCGATGATTTCATCTGCAAGCCGAAGCGCATTTTTCATCGAACCGTCCCAATCAGTTCCCCATGCTGTACTTTTTCAATTTTTTATGAAGCGTCTTTCTCGTGATGCCGAGCCGGCGCGCGGCTTCGCTCTTGTTGCCTCCCGTCGATGCCAGTGTTCTGGCGATGGCGGCTTTTTCCACCCGATCAAGAGGAATGTCTGCATTATCCACGTCGACACCGTCCGGAAAATCATTTTCAGACCATGCGGCGCGGCCGTTCAGATGAAGATCCGCGGCATCCAGATATTCCGATCTGGCCATTACGACACCCCGCTCGACCGCGTTCATCAGTTCCCGGACGTTGCCCGGCCAATCATAGCGCAGCAGGGCATCCATGGCCCGTGGTGTAAAGCCGCTCATGACTTTGTGGTTTCTGGCCGTAAAAACCTCCAGAAAATGGCTGGCCAGCAGAGGAATGTCTTCCTGCCTTTTCCGAAGCGGCGGGATTTCCAACGTGACCACATTCAGCCGATAGAACAGATCCCGCCGGAAAGATCCCTGATCGACCATCTCGAAAAGATCCCGATTGGTTGCGGCAATCACTCGAACATCCACGGGAATCACCGTCTCTCCGCCCACGCGGGTGATCTCCCTCTCCTGGAGCACCCGCAGCAGCTTCACCTGCATGGCCGGCGACATTTCGCTGACCTCGTCCAGAAATATGGTTCCTTTGTCTGCCTGAAGAAAACGACCCTCTTTTCTCCGTTCGGCTCCCGTAAAGGCTCCCTTTTCATGGCCGAAAAGCTCGGATTCGAGGAGTGTTTCGGTAACGGCCGCGCAGTTGAGCCGGACAAAGGGGCCCTCTTTGTTCCCGCTGTTGAAATGAATCGCGCCGGCGATCAGTTCTTTTCCGGTTCCCGATTCTCCCGTGATCAGAACGGTCGCTTCGGACGGAGCCACCTGGGCCACGGTTTCCAGGAGCCGTACCATGGCCGGGCTTCGTCCGATGATGTTGTGCAGATCGAAATGGTGGCCGAGACTCTCCCTCAGAATGCGGTTTTCTTCCCGCAACCGGCTGTGTTCCATGGCCCTTTCCATGGTCACCCGGAGTTTGTCGAAATCAAGCGGCTTGGTCAGATAGTCGTAAGCACCCTTTTTGAGCGCCTCGACCGCTGTGTCCACCGACGAATAGGCGGTCATGATCACCACGGGGATAGCCGGGTTAAACGATCTGATCCGTTCAAGGGCCTCGATGCCGGAAACGTTGAGCATGCGTACGTCCATGAGCACAAGGTCAAACGGTTGCATGCGTACCGTTTCGACGGCCGTTGCCCCGTCGTTGGCCTCGTCAACGCTGTAGCCCCAAGGCCCGATCAGGGTTCGCAGCATGGTTCGGTGGGCCGTGTCATCGTCTACGACCAGGATATTCGGCTTTTCGGTCATTGGATTTCGAATCGTTACGTCCGCCCGTCACCCCCGGTGCGCCCGGAATTCAGGTCATGGCTCATAGGCCTGTCCCTGCGGAGCGTCCGGAAGGAGGATGGGGCAGAATAAGGGTTACCGTTGTTCCTTCTCCCGGCCGGCTGTCAATAAGGATTTCACCGTCATGGGCTTCCATGATATTCTGCGAAATGGCAAGACCCAGCCCTGTGCCGGCCGGTTTGGTGGTGAAATAGGGATCGAAAATATGTGCGATATTTCCTTCGCTGATTCCGGCGCCTGTATCCGATATCCTGATCGAAACGGCATGTTTTTCCGGCAGCGCCGCAGCGGACACGGACAGCGTACCGCCGCCCTGCATGGCTTCCACGGCATTCAGGTAGAGATTCAGCAGCACCTGGCTTATTTTGTCCGGGTCGACGAGGATGTCAGCGATCCCGGCCGGGCATTCGGCTTCGACAAGAATTCCCTTTTCAGAGTTCTGCGTTTCGATAAGGGAGAGGGAATCTTCGATCAGTTTTTTCACCGCCACCTTTTTTTTGGCTATCGAAAGAGGCCGGGCAAATTCCAGAAGCTGGCCCACGACCCTGTTGACCCTGTCGACCTCCTGGATCATGATCGAGGTGATATGCTGGTCCTCGGGCACGTCGCGGTACCTTTCCCTGAAATAGGTGGCAAATCCCTTGATGGAACTAAGTGGATTCCGGACCTCGTGCGCCACGCCGGCCGCCAGCTTCCCCACAGCAGCCATGCGCTGGCTTCGGACGATCTCCCGTCTCAGGGCATGAACCTCGGTAAGATCTCGTAAAAGGAGAACCGATCCGAGGCCCGATCCCTTTTCGCCGAGCATGCGCGCGCCGATTTCCAGAGGAACCGACGTTCCGTCGGCAAGGCGGCAGCTCACCTCTTTTTCGATGACCCCGCAACCGGACGATAAAAGGTCGATTTCGGCAACCACTTCTTTTGGTAGAATCTGTAAAGCGTTTCTTCCGATCGCCGACGCAGGCGCGCATCGAAAAATCGATCCGGCTGCCTGGTTCATTGCGGCGATCTCCCCCCGGCCGTCTATGGCCACCAGACCGATGGGCAAATGTTCGACCACTGTATCGGAAAATGCCTTGATTTTGGACAGGGACCTCTTTGTGGTCCTGTAACTCTGGACCAGAAAGAGCAGAAAAATTCCGGTACATCCGATCAGGAGCAAAATGGCGCCCATGACGAGAGTATGCGTGGCGTCGGATTTTCTCGCTTCTTCCACGGTATCCATATCAAGACCGATAAAAATCACCCGGGGCAATGAGGTCGCGGGATCCGCTTGTTTCATGGGAAAATCCCAAAATGAATCCGGCTGCATGCGGCCCCGGTGCATCGGAACCCTGCTCGGTGAAAACTTTCGGAAGACCTCAAAAATACTCCGGCCATCTGCTTCGGTCACCGTCCGAAAATCGACTTCCTCCATCTGGGCGGCCGATTTCAGATCCAGGTCGAGACCATAAAATTTTCCGATCTGCTCCGGGTCGCTGTGGGCCAGGATCAACCCGCTCGAATCGGTCACGAGAAGATGGGTGATGTCGGGCTGCCGGGCCGTTTCGGTGAGCAGCTTCTGGAGGTGAAAAGTGCTCCATCGCTCTCCCATCATACCGGTACGGGTGCCGGCTTCGAAGGAGCGGATCAGGGCCGCGCCTTTTTCTTTCAGCAGACGGATGCTGTTTTCTTTCTGGCGGTTGAGGTTCTCAACGGTCATGAATCCGAAGACCGGAACCAAAACGGCAAAGGCGCCGAGGAGTATCCACGGTGAAAGGCCTGTCCACCAAAATCGCCGGCGTTGCTGCCGGACCCCGGTGCTTTGCGTGTTCTGATTCATATACGGAAAATAATGCAAGTATAGTGCCTGAATTCAGAATTTCTTTTCGTCTTACGGTTTTATCGCTTTTTTAAACCGGGACAAAATCGTCTCTAAAAAAGTGTTTACTTTTTACCCGATTTATCCGGGATGCGACCATCAATCTGGATAAAAAGTATCCACCATATGAATGGAAGATGCAAGGCTTTTCATGAATTGCAAAAATTGCAGTTCCGAAGTTTTTGGTTCCGTCTCAAAAAAATCTTCAGATTTCAATTAGTTCGATTGATTTCGCAGTCAAAACGCGTATTGTGGCACAAATCTTGATAGATATCAGGATGAAACGAAGAGAATGCCTCTGGTTTCAATTTCAAGAGACACCCCAAGAAAGGAGAAGAAAATGAAACGAAATATCATGTATGTACTCACAATTATGACCCTGGCCGGAGTTATGGTCGGCTTCGCAACCCTAAGCTTTGCTCAGCCCGGTTCCGGCTATGGACGACACTGGCAGCAAACGGATGAGGGGGATGCGGCCGGATACCAAACCGGATGGCGGGGACAGAGTTACGCTCAAGGATATTGTTTCAGTGAACTGAGCGACGAGCAGCGGAAAAAACTGGACGAGGAGCGCAAGGCCTTTCATTCGGCTACCCAGGACCTGCGTCAGGAGATTTATCACAGGCACCTGCTGCTTCGGGCTGAACTTGCCGCAAAGAATTCGGATCAGAAAAAAGCGTCGGCTTTGCAGACAGAACTGTCCGGCCTCGAAGCGGATCTGGATCAAAAACGTCTGGCCCACTGGTTCAAAATAAAGGATATCGCTCCTGATTTTGATGCCAGATGCCTGGGTTCCGGCCATAAAGGTCATGGCCGCCGGGGAGGCAGTGCCTGGTAACCGGGTCCCGGCCATCTTTTGCAGCGGCAGCCGGAAAACAGCGTTTCGCGATCCCCCTCCATCCAGCCCCTCTTCTCCGTGGGGGAGAGGGGCTGGATGATAGGGAGTTTTCATAAAAAAAATCAAAAAGTTATGCTCATGCACCGGCATCGAATCGGTTTGGGCATTGACAGCGGATGATGGAGCGGTTAAGGTTTTTTTGCAGACGCCGCAGAAGGCAAAGAAACCAGGGAGAAAAAGAAGCTAATTTACCGAAAAATGCTCCATCCAGCCGGCCATGATAATCTTTTTCAACAGCTCAAGCGCAGCCTTCAGGCCTTTCAGCAAAACCGTCTTCGCACAACCTACGCGGATCTGATAAAAGATCCGCAGTACATGCATATCGCACGGTTTTTTTTCGAAAAACTCTATACGCCCGAAGATTTTTCGCGACGCAATGCCGGAATTCAGACCCTGCATAGAGTGCTGAAGGGATCCATGCCTGTAAATCTGGTTTCTGCGGTGGAAATGGTTTTCGAGCTTCATGATGTGGGCGATAGGCTCGACGACCAGATGGTGTCGAAAATGATGGAAGCCGGCATCGGACCGGACTTTGATTTGACCCGGTACCGGGAGGTCTACCGCCTGCTCGGCAATGGGGACGAGCGGTTGCGTCAGATTCACCTTCTGGCTCAAGCGGCCTCGGTGTTCCATCGGCTCTGCAGATCCCGTATCGTCGGGATATCCCTTAAAACCGTTCGCCGGGTGGCCCGTCTCCTGGGAATGGCGGAGCTTATCGATTTTGTCCATGAGGGGTATATGGGATTTCAGGCCATCGAAGACATCCAACCGCTTGTGAAAGCCATCGAGGACCGGGAGATCGCCTGGCATAACGATATCTGCAATCCGAAAAATTCTTCGAAACGGCGTGTGACCGGTGCCTGCTGATTTTCTTACGAAACAAGTTCATTTGGATCAGGGAAGGGACAAGCCCTTCCCCTGCGGTTTCTGATAAAATGTGCTGGGTTATGGATAGGCACTATGGTAACAATTCTGCGTGTTGAAAGATCGCCCGGCAATTTTTTTGAACAACCAACCCCTTGCTTTCCCTGATTGGGTCAAATTCCCAATATGCTGGTCAAACGTCCCGTCAAAATAAATCGTTTTCCCCATGGACAATATCCCCTGTATCTGCTGATTAATATCATACCGGCGCTTTTGGAGTCGGAAGGTGATACGGCCAAAGAATGAAACGGGGAATCGATGTCAGGCTTCTGCAAAAACAGAGCGATTCTGAGAACAAGGAGGGCGAGAAAAAAAGGCTCCTCACAGGGCTTTCAAGTGCGCTATTTCGGCGAGGTTGCTTCGTCTCCGGTCGGCAAGAGAACGATTTATTTGACAAAAGGGCCGGGATTCGGGTCCGGCAGACACCCGACGACCCGGATGTGCCTGCGCCTTCTGGAAAAATGTCTGGATCGATGTTCCTGTAAAAAAATTCTCGATGCCGGAACAGGCAACGGCATTCTGGCAATAGCCGCGGCCCGTCTGGGAGCCAGGAATGTTACGGCCGTCGAGATCGACCGGGAATCTGCCGAAACCGCCAGGGAAAATCTTTTGCTCAACCGGGTGGCGGCCTGCGCGCATGTCGAATGCATGGATGTGCGCCGCGTGCATGGCATGTTCGATATGGTCATCGCCAACCTGAGTCCCGTGCATGCCAACGAAATAGGGATCATTCTGGAAAAACACCTGTGCTGCGGCGGCTGCATGATCCTTTCCGGACTATCCGGCTTTGAAAAAGAGCGCGTGCTTCGAAGCTTGACCGGGAGCCGAAAATTGCGTCTTGCGGAAGATCTGTGGGAAGACGGATGGAGCGCGGTGGCGATGGAAAAACCCTTCCGATTGTCACGGGCGAGGCAGGCGGGTCGAAAGCACGATTCGTTCGCAGGGCGGGGAGAAATACGCTCCGTTTGTCACGTCAACACGGAGATGCATCGCGGAAGCCATCCACGACTTCATTGATGATGGCGCCTATTTTGTCGATACGGCAGGTTACGACGTCTCCCGGTTCAAGGAGCACCGGAGGATGGCGAAAAATTCCGACCCCCGCAGGAGTCCCGGTTAAAATTACATCGCCCGGTATCAGGGTGATATCCTCGCTGATGTCTTCGATGATCCGGGGAATGTCGAAAATCATCTGGCCGGTGTTGGCCCTTTGCATCTCCACACCGTTGACGACGGCGGTCAACTCCAGGTCATGGGGATTTCCGATTTCATCCATGGTAACGATTGCCGGACCGATGGGAGCAAAGGTGTCGAAGGATTTCCCGCGAAACCACTGCGAGTCGGCGAACTGGGCGTCTCTGCCGGAGACGTCGTTGGCTACGCTGAAGCCCGCAATGCAGTCAAAAGCATCTTCGCGCCGTACCCGCCTGACCTTTTTCCCGATGATCAGGGCGAGTTCGACCTCCCAGTCCACCTGTCGGCTGCTGCGCGGTATGACAATAGGATCGAAGGGTCCGCAGAGGGCGCTGGGTGCTTTGCTGAAAATGAGCGGGCGCCGGGGGGAGTCGAATCCGCCTTCTTTTGCATGATCGGCATAATTTTTCCCGAGACAGATAATCTTTGAAGGCCGCCGAACGGGACACCCGATACGGGTATCCAGTTTTTCCCCGGGTTCCCGGACGGCAGAGATGGTCTGCATCCAGTTTTGCTCGAAAAAAACTTCTCCGACATCCGGTATTTGCGGAAAAATTTTTCTTAAGTCGATGATGCGGTCACCGACGATCAACCCCGGGGTTTCCCTGCCCCTTTCTCCGAACCGTATCAGCCTCATCTTTTGCACCCCATTGCTTCCGCTTACAGTTCGTCGGTCTCCGACCCGCAAACCCCGTTCGAAACCGCACGGCCGTCCTGAAAACACCGTTTGCCATACCAGTCGATCTGCCGGCATATCCCTCGGATGATCCTCACTTCTTTTGCCCTGAGGGGAAAACGGTCGAAGAACTGTCGCAGATTATTCATCCAGTAATCCGGATTCTGAGGGTTTATAAAACTGATCCTGAGCAGAACATCCTTAAGCTGGTCATACATTTCATTCATTTCCCTGCGATTCGCGAGACGGGGAATGAACCAATCCCCCTCGCCGGTACCGGAGAGAAGAAGTTCATAACAAATGATCATCACCGCCTGGGCCAAATTGAGAGAGGAAAATTCAGCCGAAGGGATGGTGATCAGTTCATTGCATTGACGAACATCTTCGTTGGAAAGGCCTCTGTCTTCCGGCCCGAACACGATGGCGATCTGGTTGTTTTGAGACAGCGCAATCAGCTTTTCCGCCGCTTTTTTCGGTGTACTGGCCGGTTGACGGTGTTTTCCCGTCCGGGCAGTCGTTGCCGCCACGTAATGAAAAGACGACAGGGCCTCGGTAAGACGGTCGAAAACCTGGATTTGTTTGACGATATGCGCCGCGGCATGGGTCGCCATCTTAAAAACCTTCAGCAGGTCGAAGTGGTCCGGTTCCACCACGATAAGCCGGTTAAAACCCATGTTCCACATGGCCCGGGCGGCGGCGCCGATGTTTTCCGGATATCTCGGCCGGTGCAATACGATGGCGACGTGCTGCTTGTGTATTTGTTCTGACATGGCGGGATTTCAACCAAGGCGCCTTTGCTGGGCACGCCGACGGCTATCGGCGTTTCTGCGGCGAACCGCTTCGGCCAGGTTAGACGGCTATCTCAAACCTGTTGAAAAAATAACCGATTTCAAATGCCGCGGTTTCAGGAGAGTCGGACCCGTGTACGACGTTTTTTTCGATATCCGTGGCCCAGGCCGCCCGGATCGTCCCTTCGGTCGCTTCACTGGGATTCGTAGCCCCCATTAACCCGCGGTAACGTGCGATAATGTTCTCCCCTTCAAGAATCATGACCACCGCAGGACCTGAAGACATAAACGTCGTAAGGCTGCCGAAAAAGGGCCTTTCCCTGTGCACGGCATAGAATCCTTCGGCCTGGGTCCTTGTCATTGCCACCATCTTCATGGCAATAACGGCCATGTTGCTTTCCTCGATGCGGTTGATCACCTTGCCGACCAGCTTTCTCCGAACGCCATCGGGTTTGATGATCGCCAGCGTTCTTTCCATGATTTCCTATCCTTTCCGTCCTCTAAAATTGAGCGATTCTTTATGGGGCTGTCCGGAACTATCCCAAACGGTTTGGCTGCCGTTGCAGTCCGCCGGGGGCCCAAACCTCCACCGGGCACTGCAACGGTCGAAACAATCGCTCAACTTTTTTTCTTTCGGACCTTGGTCTTTATCCGGTTGATATGGCCCCGGCCCAGCCCCTTGACATCGCATCCGAGTTCAAAATACCGCTCTATTTTTGCATCGTCGAGAATGCAGAAGCAGTCTATGACCGCCAGAGGCGATCCTGCCATCCGGACCACATCGTCCGGCTGCAGATCCAGATAGGCTTTATGCCGCACGGCGAATACGACGGCATCGCTGCCGCTGAGCACCTCCGGCAGAGACGGCGTCATTTTAAACTCGCGCAGATGCTCCTGGTTGCGGAAAAAACGAGACAGGCTGTGTCCTACGGCAGGATAGGAATCCTGTTTTTCAAGTTCCCACCAGTGAGGGACATAGGGATCATGCGCTTTGACTTCGCCACTCATTTCGGTCAATTTGCGTACGATGATTTCAGATCCGCTGTAGCGGGTGTCACCCACGTCTTCCCGGTACGAGACCCCGAGAACCGCAATCTGGCTTGCTGCCACAATTCTGCCCATGTTCCTCAGCGCATCCCGAACGAGCTGTGCGGCGTGCAGCGCCCTTGTGTCGTTGATGTTGATCGCCTGCGGGGTGATCTGGAAAATATCGTTTTCAAATCCCATCAGGTGCTTGTAAGCCCAGAATCCGAGTCCGCCGTCCTTCGGAAGACAATAGCCTCCGATTCCCGGGCCGGGGAAAATGATATTGCTGTGGGTCGGCCGGACCTTTATGGCATTGATGACCTTGAACATGTCGATCCCGTTGGTTTCTGCAAAAAGACTCCATTCATTCAGAAAGGCCAGGATCGTCGCCCTGTAACTGTTTTCTACGATTTTGCAGGTCTCACTTTCAATCGGTCTGTCGAGCACGGCGAGGGGATATTCCTGCACATTGATGACCTCGGATAAAAATCGAACCACCCGCTGCCGGCTTTCTTCATTGATGCCGCTGCATACGCGCCAGAAATCCCTCACCGATTTGACGTAATCTTTGCCCGGCATCACTCTCTCAAAACTGTGGGCCAGCAGCGGTTCATCGACAATGCCGCGCTGGTGAAAGCTTTTTTTCAGAACCGGATAGGCCACGTATTCGGTTGTGCCTGGCGGTACCGTGGTTTCGATCAGCACGAGGCATCGGGGAGAGATCTTCTCGCCGATGACTTTAAAACTCGACTCCAGTGCACTGATGTCCGCGTAGCCGCTCTTGAGATTTCCCAGTTCCTGTTTGATAAAGTCACATTGGACATCGACCACCACGACGTCGGCAAACGCCAGCGCATCGTACGTATAGGTGGCGGTCAATGTCTTTTTTTCTAAAACGCAGCGATGGATCATCACTGCGACTTCGGGATCCTCTGCCGTAATCGGGGATATCCCTCGGTTCAGCAGAGGTATTTTCCAAAAGCTTCGCGTACTGGGTCGCTGCATGCCGATGACAAATTTGGGGGCATTGTCGGTCCGCCTGCCCGTCGAATCGGCGATCACAGCCGCCATGACGGCACCCACGAATCCAAGGCCCATGACCACCACGATTTCGTATCCGTCTTTTTTCCTGGCTGATACAACATGTTCAAGTCTTTTGAACTCTTCAAGAATATCTTCTTCCTCGGGCAGGCTGAAGGCTTCTCCGTCCGGGCTGATGGAGTAATGCATTTTTGCAGGTTTCCTTTCGATAAAATGGTGGACTTCGAAATTGATTCCATTGCGTACCGGTAGCGGTCGGTAAATAAGAAGGTGGTGAGCTTGTATAATGGAAACACCCGGGGTTGTCAAACAGGAAGGATTCGGATATGCATGGTCGAAGTCGGACCGTGGAAACCGGAAAAACTGGCAATGATACATTTCGTATCAGTTTAGAGTTTTGAAAGACCGGCTGGCAATTTTTTCTCCGGAAGTCTCAAACTCGCACCCAAGCGGGTCTAAAGCCATCATTGGAATATGTGTTTGCCAGGTAACGAGCTGTTGCGATGCGTTTGCTCCGAATCCAAGTGCCGGGATAGATGATGGCTTAAGGCCCGCCAAGGTACTCAAACAGTGAGCCTTTCTCCCAAAAAACAGCCGGCCGGTCGTCATAGAATCAATTTTTTCGAAAAACCAGCCTGTTACTACATTTCTGTCTTAAATTATGAATCGTCATCACCTTCGGATTATTGATGATAATAGCAATAGGGGGATTAAACTATGAATGAAACGGCATCCATCGTCATGGCGGCAGGCCGGGGGTCCCGAATGAAGATGTTTAGCGGAAACAAAACCCTGCTTCCGCTAGTGCCGGAAAAATCGCCATATGAGGGCCGTCAGCCCATATTGGTTCAAATTTTGGAGAATCTGCCGCCCGGCCCCAAAGCCGTGGTGGTACACCACAAAAAGCAAGATATCATTTGTGCGACCCGTCATTTCAATATCACCTACTGTGAGCAGCCCGTGCTTAACGGTACGGGCGGTGCGCTGCTTGCGGCCCGGGGATTCCTTGAAGCTGTTGACTGCGATCGATGCATTATCACCATGGGAGATGTTCCCTTTGTAAAAGGGAGCACTTATGCGGCCCTGGCAGGCAGCTTGGACGTCCAGAGTCTGGTCGTATTGGGCTTTGTTCCTGAAGACCGAAGAAATTACGGACTGCTCGATATTTGCGACGGGGCAGTTTGTCGGATTATTGAATGGAAACACTGGAAATTCTTTTCAGAGGAAAAACTGGCTTCTCTCAGGGTCTGCAATTCGGGTGTCTATGCAGCCCGGAAAAAGGAGTTGCTGTCCTATCTTTCTCTGCTCGCATCCAGACCACAAAAAGTACAAAAGGAAATCGACGGAAGGCGCGTCGAATTTGAAGAATACTTTCTCACCGATATCGTGGAATACGCCGCCGCCGACGGTTTGCGGATCGGCTGCGTCATCGCAGAGGATCCCGAAGAAATGCTCGGTGTAGACGATGAACCTGCTTTGAAAGCAGCCCAGGATATTTACCGCAAAAAGCAAAGCCCATCTCCCTCCCTGTCCCATCAGGGGGAGGGGGTTGAGCGGGCTTAAACGGGTCGACGCCCGATTACTTTTTGATTTTATAAGATTCTTATATTCACCGAGGATTGCTGCCGTATGGCTGTCGTTTCTTGACACGACTCTCGTCATTTTTTATAACACCCTGAGTTCAAGCAATTCTTTCGGTTCCTCTGAATACACAAAAAACAAAAACCGGACGACAAAAAAATGGAAAATTTGCCGCTGTATAACATCTCCCCGGTTGACGGTCGGTACCATTCGATAACCAAAGGACTATCCACATATTTTTCTGAAGGAGCGCTTATCAGGTACCGGGTGATGGTGGAAATCGAATATTTTATCGCCCTTTGTCGGTTGAACCTGCCCCCGCTGAGGGGATTAGACCACCTTGTATTCGATTCGCTGCGACAGATTTATCGAACCTTTACCCTCCAGGACGCCATCAGAATCAAGGATATCGAAAAGGTTACCAATCACGATGTCAAGGCCGTGGAGTATTTTCTCAAAGAGAAATACGATACGATCGGACTGGCCGCCTATAAGGAATTCATTCATTTCGGCTTGACGTCGCAGGACATCAACAACACGGCCCTTCCGTGTTCTCTCAGGGATGCATGGAACGAAGTCATGGCGCCTTTACTCAGAAAAACGGTGGAGGCGCTGCGTTACAGGGCCCGGCAATGGAAGGATATTCCCATGCTTGCCAGAACCCACGGTCAACCCGCTTCGCCCACCCGCGTGGGAAAAGAGATCTATGTCTTTGTGGAACGCCTCGAAGGTCAGCTTCGGTTGATGGAGACCATCCCTTTTTCCGCGAAGTTCGGTGGGGCTACCGGCAATTTCAATGCCCACTGCGCCGCTTACCCGCAAATCGACTGGCAGGCTTTCGGGGATAATCTGGTCGAAAAGGTCTTGGGTCTGAGCCGTTCAAAGGTGACGACGCAAATCGAACACTATGACAACCTTGCCGCTTTTTTCGATAATCTAAAACGGATCAATACCATCCTAATCGACCTGAATCGAGACATGTGGTCCTATATTTCGATGGATTATTTCAAACAGAAGATAGCACCGGAGGAAGTGGGCTCTTCCGCCATGCCCCATAAGGTAAATCCCATCGATTTTGAAAATTCCGAAGGAAACCTGGGAATCGCAAACGCCTGTTTCGAGCACCTGGCGGCAAAACTGCCTATTTCACGACTGCAAAGGGATCTCACCGATTCCACCGTCACACGGAATATCGGCGTTCCTATCGCGCACATGGTGATCGGCCTCGACGCACTGTTGAGGGGACTGAACAAATTGATCCTGAATCAGGAAGCGATCCGCTCGGACCTGCAGGCCAACTGGGCGGTTGTTGCCGAAGCCATTCAAACCATCCTGCGCCGGGAGGGATATCCGGAACCTTTTGAAGCGTTAAAGAAGCTGACCCGGATCGATAAAAAAATAGATCGCCAGACTGTAGTCGATTTTGTTCAAGGACTTGCCGTTTCAGAGGCTGTCAAGGAGGAATTGCTTCGCATCACCCCGGAAACCTATATCGGCGTTTTTAACATGTAACCGCTTCAAAACGCGAAGCGGTTGCGGATCGAAGCATCGGGAATGCGGCGGCGCTTGCAAAGGAGGGTTTTATTTGACCATCGGCGCGGCACTGAACTGGTTTGAACCCAAAAGCATCGGCGAATGGGCAAAAAGAGCGTTTACGCTGAGGCCGATCGTGGTATCTCTGGCGGTGCTCTCTATTCTTGTTTCCGAATTTCGCTTCGACTGGATCGAACAGATGCTGGGGCGGTATATGGCGGCTACCAATATCGAGCGGCCGGAATCGGGTGCGATATGGGAAATTGGTCACAAAATCGTATCCGCCCAGCAGGAGCTGGAAAAGATCGTGGCAAACCGCGAGGCCTTTCAACGGATGGCCAACGCCGCCACCTCTTTTGCCGAAATCACATCCGGAAAGGCGATCGATCAAGGGGTAATGGTGTCTTCGGATCATTTTCGTAAGATGTACCTCGGCCTGCCGCCCGAGATCGCCCGGGAGATTATTTCCCCGTTTGATTTGATCCGATTATACAGCCGCGGGCAGGTGGTCCGATTCTATTTGCTGAAAAACGGTGATGGCCTCGAAATATATCTGATTGATGAGAAGAATTCCGTTAAAAAGCGACTGAGTGTGTCCGCCGACATCCTGCATCGTCTTCAGAAGAGGGAAACGGTGAATAACAAGCAGCTCGAAGATATGGATCGATTCAGAAATCGAACCTATCCGGCGGATCATTTTTTCGATCTGCTGGACACGCTTCCGGAAGAGGTAAGCCGCCATGTCATCTCCAGACCGGAAATGCTTTTACAGATTTCCGGCGTCATCACCAGGATCGGGGTTTCCGATGAAACGGTGGACGGATTTATCGAAATCGGATTTGAAGTTCAAAATGGCGAAGGCCTTCATGTGATTCTGATGAACGTACCCGAATGGGCGGTCTGGCGGCTCAGAATGGCATTGGAATTAAAAACGAAACCGGCAACTTCCATCTCCCGTCAACGGCAGGAGTCCCGGCCATGGCCAGCGGCGCCGTTCTGATACATCGAATACGCATCTGCTACTATCTGCTGCTGATGTTCATCGGGCTGGCGGTTCTGACGACGGGCGCATTGCTTTTCGCCGTTGTACCCGGATTGCCGAGAGTCCCCGTGCCCTTGAGCAGAATTATCGAAACCCCTCCATCGGAAATTTATGCCGCTACGGGTGAGCACTTGCTGACACTGGGTGGCCGCGAAACCATTCCGCTGAGTCGCGTATCGCCGAATTTTTTAAACGCCGTCATCGCCACGGAGGATCACCGTTTCTGGAAACACCACGGAATGGATAAGTTGCGCACGGTAAAGGCACTTTGGGTCACATTTTTTGAAAAGAAAAGCATCCAAGGGGCCTCCACGATTACCCAGCAGCTGGCAAAAAACCTTTTCTTCAGTCCGGAACGCAGCTATAGCAGAAAATTTCAGGAGCTGCTCGTTTCCCTTCAAATAGAAGCACAATTCAGCAAACAGGAGATCCTGGAGGCTTACATGAACCAGATTTCTTTCGGTGTGGGCGCCTACGGCATCGAAAGAGCGGCCCGTACTTTTTTCGACAAGCCGGCGATGGACCTGACGCTGGCCGAATCGGCGTTGCTGGCCGGGCTTCCCAAATCTCCCACCCAGTACAACCCCTATCGCCATTATGATAAAGCCAAGAAGCGTCAGGAGGTTGTTCTGGCACGCATGGTGGCCGCCGGATATATCAGCAAAGAACAAGCGGAACAAGCAGCGGCAGAGAATCTAAAATTGAGTTCTTCGCGGCCTGAAACACGCGCTGGAAGCTATTTCGTAGATATGGTGATTAAACAACTGGAGGAGCAATACGGGCCGCATGTCGTCTATCACGGGGGGCTGCGGGTCACCACCACCCTGGATCCTCAACTTCAGGCATGGGCCACGACGGCCGTGAGCAATGGGGCGGCTGCCATCGAAAAGATGATGGGTATCGAAAAGGCCGCTTCCGACGAAAACGGGAGCCGCCGCCACCGGCTGCAGGCCGCCCTTGTCGCCGTTGAGACCCATTCCGGCGCGGTCAAGGCGGTGGTCGGGGGAAGAGATTATTCTGATACGCAGTTCAATCGCGCCGTTCAAAGCCGGCGGCTGCCCGGGTCCGGATTCAAGCCCTTTTTGTATTATGCTGCATTCGAAAAGCTAGGGCTGACCCCTGCTTCCGTGATGGTGGACAAACCGGTTATGATTCCGATAGCCGGCGGCAGACAGTGGCGGCCCAGAAATTTCAAACCCGGATATGAAGGACCCATGGTCCTGAAGCGGGCGCTCATGGATTCGGTCAATTCGATTGCTGCCCAATTGGCTGTCAGGACCGGCCCGCAGTCCATTATCGAAACAGCTCGACGATGCGGCATTCAAAGTCCTCTTACGCCGGTCTACTCGCTGGCCATGGGGACTTCCGGTGTCAGCCCGCTGGAGATGGCGTCCGCATTCTCCACATTCGCCACAGGCGGGGTGTATCATGAGCCCTTCTGGATTCGACGTGTTGAGGATGTTCTCGGCAGGGTACTGGAGGAACATATCGACACCGGAGAAAGGCGTCTGGATGCGGGCCTGACCTGTCAGATCGTCGATATGATGCGCGGTGCGGTTGATCAAGGGACCGGAGAAACGATCCGACGGATGGGTTTTGGCCTTCCCGCGGCCGGCAAAACCGGGACCTCCAATGACTTTAAAGACGCCTGGTTTACCGGTTTTACACCGACCCTGTGCGCTTCGGTGTGGGTGGGGTACGATCACGGCGGGATAGAAATGCGCGATGCATTCGGTGTCGGCGTTACGGGCGGGCGCGGAGCTGCGCCGATCTGGGCGGATTTTATGGAAAAAGCGACCCGGGGTGCTCCGCCCCGGGAGTTTCCGATTCCTTCAGGGGTTCGCTTTGAGACGATAGATCCGACTACGGGTCGGTCGACGGCGGCCGAAAACGCCCGTTTTCTGCGCGTGGTGCTTCTTTCCGGACAAACGGCGCATGGCGGTTCCGGCGCAAATGAGGAGGTTTATCCGTAAGCGCCATGATCTCCAGCTTGAAGCACTATACCGCCCGTTTCTGGGTGACCATTGTGGCTGGGTGGGTGGCAAGCTTTTTCATTCTGCCCGTCCTACAGCCGCACCTAAACCTTAAATGGACGATACTCCCTGTTCTGGGAATATTTGCGGTTCTCTTTTTCGCTGCCGGATGGGGTTTTAACCGGCTGGCGATCGGTTCTATTGAACGGCATGTAAGAGAAGCCACCACCTGGGAAAGAGACGGGTTGCATTTCGAGGCAGAAACAGCCTTTAAGAAAGCGGTGGCCGTCTTCGATGCGTTTCTTCTGTCGCCTCCCTTGCGGAAAAAATATTCCAGCAAACTTGCCTCTCGACTGGCTCGATACTACCTGGCACGCACCGAAAGAAGCCTCGAGGCCGAGCAGTTGATCATTTCCTATCTTGAATCCCACCCTGAAGATACAGAGGCGGCTGAGCACTGGCTGCATCGACTCCCTGCGTCGGGAAAGAGATCTTCTCAAGAGATGGAACTCGTCTCTCGAATAGCAAGCGCGCAACTGAACAATGAGGATATCCAGTACCGGATAGCAAAGTTATATATTGCTGAAGAAAGGATCGATTTTCAGGCCATTCAAACTTATGGCCGCATCGTAAACAACAAACAACCCCTGGAAGAAGAAACCGCCGCCGCACTCGCTGCGCTGTTCTTGAGGGAAGGGCGTGCCGATGAACTGGCCTTGTCCGTGTATATGAAGGCCTATCGCTCGGGTGCCGGAAGGGCGGAAATCCTGAAAGGGATCGCCGCATGTGTGCATAATACGGAAGATGTGCCAATGGCCGTCTCTCTGACCAGAGAGGCCGCTGAACTGCTGGAGGGCATAGATGGGGATCGACTGCAAAAGATGCGGGAACGGTTCAACCTCCCGATTCCCCAGCCCGATGAAAACGAGCAGATTTCAGCCCGCGGGTTTCAACCGGTTTTTGATCGTTTCGCTTCCGGTCTGAAAGAACTGCCGTATCGGTTCGCGGCGGCCCTTGTGGGACACGGCGCTACACGGCTCAAAAAAATTCTTCGATCGATCGATCCGTTGAAACGGTCACAAAAAGTGCTCATGCGTGCCGCTTTAGCGCTGTTGATAGCTGCGGTTGTCGTTCTGATCCTAAGCACCCTGAAGCACCTGATAGAAACGGAACCCGTTCAAACCGACAGAGTGTCTTTGCCGGCGCCCGCTTCGGTGACTGACCAATATACGATACAGGTTGCCGCCTATTTGAAACCCGATCACGCGGAAAGATATGTAAAGGCGCTTCAGAAACAGGGGCTGGATGTGTTTTTGAGCAAGGCGGGGGACGGTGACAAGAAATGGTATCAGGTGAGAGTGTCGCACTTTCCGGATAAGGCCTCTGCAAAGGCCTATGGTGAATCGTTGAAAATCAAGGGGGTTATCGAAGATTTTTACATCACCACTTACGGCGTCACGCCGCAGGGGCCATGAAAATCGGTTTGGCGTGTCATCGCTCCCAACCCTTCAAAGCCGGAGACTAAAAGGGGATTGCGGATTTTGGATTGAAGACCCAATAATCACTATTTCTAAATCCCCAATCCAAAATCCCAAATCAGTGGAGATTTATTTTACGACGACTAACCCTTTTCCGACATAACAAGCACGAATTTCAGGCTTAAGAAATGAACCGGTTGATAACCAGGGCGTGGGTTTTTCCGAAGCCTTGGATCGCGTCGGGATTGAATCCGCCTGAGAGATACAATTTTCGGAATTGAGCGCGATCGAGGAGAAAAAGAATATAGCTGATGTGTCCGGAGTACCCGGTGTCGTCGAGAAGCTGTATCTCCTTTATCGTCCTTTTGGCCAGATCGGCTGCCGCTTTATGAAGGGTAGGGCCCTGATTCTTGCACTCCCGGACTGAATACAGCTGCCGACAGATAAATGGTCGAACGTCGTATATCAGGCAGGTTTCATCGTCCTTTAAAAAGGGGCACGGGACGTGTTTATTGTTTTCCTTGTCCCGCTTGTTTTCGACAATCTTTTTCCTTACCCGTTTTCTGACCGGTTCCGGCATCCGGTCCACGCATGACCGAATGATCAACGCCTCCAGGGTCGTTACATCCACACGCCCTGCGTCCGTGCAGCAAAACGCGCATCCGATTTTACACACGGCATGTTTTTTGAAATCGTGCGATTTATTCTCGTAATCCTTGTAAATATTCAAGAGGATATTCTTTTTTTTCTCAAAAATTACTCGGCATCCTTTCCGATCAGTCGATTGAAATTGGCGCGGGGGCGATCCGATCCATGTACTTCAAAAATCGGATCCTGTCAAAAACCTGTTTGAGATCCGGGGCAATTCCGGATATTTTTTCCACAGATAGTAGATCCGTTAAAATTCCCATACTATATGCTGTATGATTTGTTGACATTCTGTAATTCCGGTTCTATAAGGGAAGCCATACGGTTCACCGCTGCCGCCGAAACCCCATCGGATGTTGCATCGGTCGAAAAAACGGCTCGACTTAGAAACACTATCGGGTCTTGTGGGAGAGGAGCAGGTTACAATCGTTGTAACGTCAAGATGAATGATATCCTTTATCCATATCTGATGGAAGGTCCCGAGGAATCTCTCCGCCTGATCGTAAAAACGGACCCGAAAGCCGTCAGGCAGCAGGCCGAATGGTGCGGTGTCAAACCCGGCATTCGAATGCTTGACGTCGGCTGTGGATCCGGAAAAAGCGCGTCGATTCTGTATGAAATGATTCAACCAAACGGTTCACTGGTCGCTATTGATCGTTCCAAAGACCGGATAGAATACGCTGAAAAAGCATACGGCAATAAACCCGGCCTCGAATTTCTGGTGTATGATTTTACCCAACCGCTGAAGGGATTGGAACGGTTCGATCTGATCTGGGTTCGCTTTATTCTCGAGTATTTCCGAAATAACGCGATGGATATCGTCAGAAATCTGACAGACTCGCTGAAACCGGGGGGCTACCTTTGCCTTTTGGACCTGGATTACAACTGCCTGAATCATTATCCATTGCCCCAAGCCATTGAAAGCGTGCTCTATCAGGTTCTGGAACGTATGGAAAAAGCGCACAACTTCGACCCGTATGCCGGACGGAAATTGTTCTCCTACCTCTATGAGCTTGGTTTTGAAGACATCGAAGTCCACCTGACGGCGCACCATCTGATTTACGGCAAGCTCCACCACCGGGACCACTTCAACTGGATGGCAAAACTAAAGATGGTCTGCCGAAACTCGAAGGATTTGCTCGAACGGTATCCCGGTGGACAGGATGGTTTTTTGGAAGATTTTTCCAGATTCCTGAATACCCCGGGTCGATTCATTTATACTCCCTTGATCCTGGTCAAAGGGAAAAAGCCGGATCCAGCGCATGACTAAAGAAAAAGAGGATTCTGTTCTTTTTTTCCGTTCGCCGTCTTTCGCTGCCCATGACGAGGTTCCCGCCGCTGAAGATTGCGCAAAGGAAAGAACGGCCGATGGACATCTTCGGCCTTTAGATCACGTGGAACTTTTCGAGTCGACCGAATCCAGCGGCCTGAAAAAACAGCAAATAATTAACAAACTCAATTATATGAATTTTTCAGACCATAACATATTCATTCACCTTCAGCATTCGACATATGGAGACCATTTTCTTCTTCCCGTGCACCCCGAGCCCTGTCAGGGCGACAGCGTCACCTGCCGACTGCCGGTTTCAACATACATTCTTACCCGCCGGTATGCATTCCTTCATCTTGTTATTCCATCGAATGAATCCCTTTTGATCTCACCGATCCGCTTCGAAAGCGCAGGTGCGGATACCGTGACCTTGAAGTTGACCGAAGACATCCGTATCGTGAACAAACGAAAAGCGTTGCGATATGCCTGCCTGAGCCTGGACGTCGAGGTGTCTCAGAATGCTTTTATCGGCAACGGAACGCTCGTCGACTTCAATCCTTACGGGCTTAAGATTCGGCTCGACAGCGGCGCGGCTTCCCGTATCAACTGGTTCAATTTTGAGGCCCCTGCGACGATACGCATCCGCGACGGCGAATCCACCATTCATGCATTGCCTTGCCTCCCCATACGCCGCTTCATTGAAGGAGCCGGCATGGAGATAATCCTTGCGCCTTCCCTGGAAAGCATCTATCAGTTCCGAAAAAGAAAGATTCGAAATCCCAGGCGTCAACTGAGCCCGCCGTTTGAAGCGATATTCACCCACCCACTAATTGGAAAACCGGTTCAACGGGATGTTTACGATATCGCAACCTCCGGGTTTTCCCTTCTGGAAACCCTCGAAGGTGGAACCCTGTTGCCCGGAATGATCATTTCAAATCTGATGCTGGAATATGCCGGGGTGATCCGACTCAGGTGCAACGCCGCGCAGGTTCTTTACAGAAAAACGATCGACGCAGGAAAGGTCAAATGCGGGCTCGCGATACTGGATATGGGCATGCGCGACTATACGGATTTAACCCGCATTCTTTCAAGCAACCTGGATCCGCATACATCCATATCGGACAGCGTCGATATGGATGAGCTGTGGAATTTCTTTTTTGAAACAGGCTTTATTTATCCAGAGAAATATAAAAATATCTGCATTACCAAAAGTATGTTAAAAAAAACGTCCCAGCAGCTGTACATGGAAAATCCGGAAGTAGTCCGGCACTTCACTTACAAAATCCAAGGCAGGATACATGGACACGTTTCGATGGTCAGGGCCTACGAAAGAACCTGGATGTTCCATCACCTTTCCGCCAAAAATTTCAGGAATCAATTGGTCGGATTTTCGGTATTGAAACACCTGAACCATTTCATGAATGAATTGTGTCGATTTCCGTCTCTGCACCTGGACTATCTCATCTGCTACTTCAGGCCCCAAAATCGATTTTCGAGTTTTTTGTTCGGTGAGTTTGCACAAAGCCTCAACAATTCCCGGGCAGCCTCTTTGGATGTGTTTGCCTATCTGGTTTATCCAAAGCTTTTGAAAGCCAGACTGGCTGAAGGATGGGCATTGCGGAAATTTTCAGATCAGGACATCGGGCACCTCAATCGTTTTTATCAGCGCCACTCCGGAGGGCTTCTTCTCGAAGGATTCAATCTGGTCGGATGGAAAAATCCGGAAGAATCCATAGAAAAGGTTTATGAACGGCTGGGTCTCTACCGGAGGATAGAATTTTTTTCCCTGCTCTATTCGGATCTTCTGAAGGCTGTCTTTATCGTCGACCGTACGAGTTTCGGATTGAACTTGTCCAATTTGCTGAACTGTATAAAAATCCTTGTTTGCGACCCCGAAGGCCTGCCCTGGGACGTACTTTCAGCCGGCATCGATCATTTGATCGGGGCCTACGCAGAGGAAAACATCCCGGTGCTGATCTATCCGGCGGAGTACATGAAAAAAGTAAACGTGCCGATTGAGCAAAAAGAATACGCCATGATTACCCTCGATGCCCGGTATTACAACGAATTTATTGCATACACAAAAAACCGGTGTAAAATCGGATACTGGGAATGAATGAAGCCTCCATCCAAAGGGTCTGAGCCTCATGGAAAATGACTCCATGCCTCTGTATAACAGCCGGATTTTCAAGGTTTTTTTGAAATACATCGAAAACCGGTATCCCTTTGTAGACGTCGATGAAATCTTGGAACTGGCGGGGATGACCCGATACAAAATAGAGGATCAGGCCCACTGGTTTACCCAGGAAGAATCGGACCGCTTTTACGATGCCGTTGTCTTAAAAACGCGCAATCCGAATATCGCCCGCGAAGCGGGAAGGTATTCCGTATCCTCCGGCGCTCTCGCTGCAGGGCAGCAATACGGGCTGGGACTGTTGAATCTGTCCTTTGTCTACCAGATGGCGGGAAAACTTCACCGTCTCATGAGCCGGGGGGCCAGATTGACGGTCCAAAATATCGGCCAAAACAAGGTCGAGGTGATCTCCACCCCCGCCCACGGCGTGAACGAAAAGCCCTATCAATGCGAAAATCGGATCGGGACCCTCGAATCGCTGGCCAAATTATTCACGAACAAACTCGCAGTGGTGGACCATCCCTCCTGTCTTCACAAGGGGGGGGATGCGTGCCGGTATATCGTCTCCTGGGAGAAAACACCCGCCCTTGTTTGGAAAAAAATTCGCAATTACTCCCTCGTCGTCGCTGCGCTGGCGATTATGGCGCTGCTGATGGTCACGGCAAAACCGTTTTTTTATCCCGGATTGCTGCTTTGCCTGGCGGTTCCTTTTGTTCTGTCCGGTTATGCATTGCATCTTGAAAACAAGGAACTCATCCAGACCATCCTCTCCCAGGGTGACGCGGCAAAAGATCTTCTGGCCGAAATTGATATCCGGCACAACAATTCCCTGCTCGTTCTGGAAATCGGGCAGGCGCTTTCCAACATACGAAATGTCGGAAAACTGGTGAACACCGTCGTCAACATCATGGTCAAGAGAATGGATTTTGACCGGGGGCTGATCATGCTGGCCAACCCTGAAAAAACCCGTCTCGTTTATAGAGCGGGATACGGCTACAGCAGGGAAATGGAAACCATGCTGAAACAAACCGAGTTTCATCTGGACAACCCGGAATCCAAAGGCCCTTTCATCATGGCGTTTGCGCGGCGGGCCCCGTTTCTGATCGAAGACATATCGAAAATTGAGAAAAATTTGTCCTCCAGGAGCCTGGAATTGACAAGATTGCTGGGAGTAGAATCCCTTATATGCGTGCCGATATTGTTTGAAAACGAATCGCTCGGGATCTTGGCCGTAGACAACATCCGATCCAACAAGCGGTTCTCCGAGAGCGACGTTCATTTATTGATGGGGGTGGCCGCTCAGACCGCCGTCGGCATCCTCAACGCGAAATCTTTTCTAAAATTGCAGGAGAGCGAAAAAAAATACCGGGAACTTGTCGAAAGCGCCAACAGCATCATCCTTCGTATGAATGCGGACGGGGCCATTTCATTTTTTAATGAGTTTGCACAAAAATTCTTCGGTTACAGGGAAGACGAGATCATCGGGCGGAAAGCATACGAGACCATTTTGCCGAATTCCGATGTGGCCAAGCACGATCTGGAGAAGCTGGTCGCCATGCTTCGGAAGGATCCTGAACGGCAGATCGTCAGTGAAAATACCAATATACGGCGCGATGGGAAAACGGTGTGGGTGGCCTGGACGTATAAACCGATAAACGGCGACGGGGGAACGTTCAAAGAAATTCTCTGCATCGGAAACGACATTACCGAACTTAAGATGGCGGAACAGGAAAAAAAGGATCTGGAACTCCGGTTGCAGCGGGCTCAGAAAATGGAGGCTATCGGCACACTGGCCGGCGGTGTAGCCCACGATCTGAACAATATCCTTTCCGGCCTCGTGAGCTATCCTGAACTGCTGCTGATGGAACTGCCCGAGGACAGCCCTTTGAAAAAACCGATCATGACCATACAAAAGTCAGGAGAAAGGGCCTCCGCCATTGTCCAGGATCTGCTGACATTGGCCCGCAGAGGGGTAAGCACCACGGAAGTGCTTAATCTCAATGATATCGTGGCGGATTACCTGAAAAGCCCCGAGCATCAAAAGCTGAAAATGAACTGCCCGGACATAGGGATTGAGTGGCATCCGTCACAGGACCTGTTAAACATTTCAGGATCATCGGTTCATCTGTCCAAGGTCATCATGAATCTGGTGCTCAATGCGGCCGAAGCGATGCCGGAAGGCGGCAAGATCTCGATATCCACGCAAAACCGGTATGTCGACAGCGTCTTTATTGGATATGACAGCGTGACGGAAGGCGATTATGTCACAATGACCGTTTCCGATACCGGTGTCGGCATCGCGCCGGATAAAATGGACCGCATATTCGAGCCCTTCTATACCACCAAAACCATGGGGAGAAGCGGAACCGGCCTCGGACTGGCCATCGTATGGGGTGCGGTGAAGGATCATAACGGGTATATCGATATACAGAGTACCGAAGGCTCGGGGACGGTATTTACCCTTTATTTTCCGGTCAGCCGCGAGGAAAGAACCTTCGAAAACTATCGGATGACCATGGAACACTATATGGGAAACGGCGAAAAAATCCTCGTTGTCGACGACGTCAATGAGCAGCGGGAAATCACCACACGCATGCTGGAGAAGCTGGGATACCGGGTTGATGCGGTTTCCAGCGGTGAAAAAGCGGTGGCTTATCTGAAAAACAACCCGGTCGACCTGATGGTTTTGGACATGATCATGGCCCCCGGGATCGACGGCCTTGAAACTTACCGGCGGGTTCTGTCGCTGCGACCCGGAACAAAGGCGATTATCGCAAGCGGATTTTCTGAAACAGGGCGCGTCAGAGAAGCCCAGCGCCTGGGGGCGGGAACCTATCTGAAAAAGCCCTATACCATAGAAAAACTGGGACTTGCGGTCAAAGGCGAACTGATCTGATACGGGCGCCAATCCTTCCTGAAAACACGGTAATTGTATCCGTATTTTATTCGGTGAAAAACTGTATTGACTTTCTTTTTCTTTTTCCTTACTGTTACCGCGCAACTAGTTAAGTAATATAAGGTGGTGGCTTTAACAGGAAAATGGATGGGTCCGACCATCCGGCATTTCAGCTCGCTTAAAGGGGGAATATGATGGAGGTAAAGGCGTTGCTCGAAGAGTTGGAGCAGAGGAACAAGAAGGCCCTGGAAGGCGGAGGTATGGACCGGATTGCGAAACAGCATGAATCCGGCAAACTTGCAGCCCGCGAACGCATCGACCTGCTTCTCGATCCGGAAACCTTCGTGGAGATCGACCGGTTCAAACAGCACCGGTGTACGGATTTCGATATGGCGGACAAAAAGATTCCAGGGGACGGCGTCGTCACCGGATACGGCAGGATCCACGGCCGCCAGACTTTTGTCTTTGCCCAGGATTTTACGGCATTCGGAGGCTCCCTGTCCCTGGCCCATGCCGAAAAGATCTGCAAAGTCATGCAAATGGCCATGAAAGTGGGCGCGCCGTGCATCGGATTGAACGACTCCGGAGGGGCGCGCATCCAGGAGGGCGTCATGAGCCTGGCCGGATACGGAGACATCTTTCTGTTGAATGTCATGGCTTCCGGAGTGATTCCCCAGATTACGGCGATCATGGGGCCTTCGGCCGGAGGCGCCGTCTATTCTCCCGCCCTGACCGACTGGATTTTTATGGTCGAAAAGACCAGTTACATGTTCATCACCGGTCCCGAGGTGGTCAAGGCCGTAACCGCGGAAGATGTCACCAAGGAAGATCTGGGCGGATCCATGGCCCACAACGCCAAGAGCGGCGTAGCCCATTTTTCCTGTCCCGACGATCGGGCCTGTATGGAGCAAATCCGGGAACTGATGAGCTTTCTGCCGCAGAACAATCTGGAAGATCCGCCGCGCCTGCCCTCGGGCGATGATCCGATGCGGCGCGAGGAGGGTCTGCGCGACGTCGTTCCGACCGATCCCAACAAACCTTACGATATCCGGGAAATCATTCTTTCCAATATGGACGACAATTCTTTCATGGAGGTGCATACGCACTGGGCCCAGAACATCGTCGTCGGTTTCGGCAGGCTCGACGGGATGCCTGTCGGCGTCGTGGCCAACCAGCCGGCGGTTATGGCCGGGGTGCTCGACATCAACGCCTCTGTCAAAGGGGCCCGGTTCGTGAGATTTTGCGACTGCTTCAACATCCCGCTCATTATTTATGAGGATGTGCCCGGATTCATGCCGGGCACCCACCAGGAACACGGCGGAATCATCAAGCACGGCGCCAAGCTGATCTATGCCTTTTCAGAAGCGACGGTCCCGCGCATCACCATCATCACACGAAAGGCCTACGGGGGGTCCTACATCGTGATGAGTTCCAAACATCTGCGGGGAGACATCATCCTGGCGTATCCGATGGCGGAAATCGCGGTCATGGGCGCCGAGGGAGCCGTGAACATCATCAGCCGCGAACAGATCAAAAAAGCGGCGGACCCCGAAGCCGAGCGCAAACGGCTCATCGCCGATTACCGCGAAAAATTTTCGAATCCCTACCGGGCGGCCGAACTGGGCTACGTGGATGAAGTGATCGATCCGGCCGATACGCGGGCAAAGATCATTCAGGCCCTGAAGTGCCTGGAAAAAAAGCGCGATACGCTGCCGCCCAAAAAGCACGGCAACATCCCCCTGTAGGTTTTTCCAGAAAGGAGAATGTGAAATGTCCTGGGATTATGTGTTGGAGTTGCTCCAGAACATCATTTTCACCCAAACCGGGATTCCGAACCTGGTGTTCAAGCAAGTGATCATGCTCCTGGTCGCTCTTTTCTTTCTCTACCTGGCCGTGGTCAAGAAGTACGAACCCCTGCTGCTGCTGCCCATCGGCTTCGGAATATTCCTCGTGAATTTTCCGCTCGTTCCCCTGATGGGATATACCGAACACGGAACGCCGGAGCTGATCCGCGCCTTTTACAAGTATGGCGTGGAGTGGGAGATCATTCCCTGCGTGATCTTTCTCGGCCTGGGCGCCATGACCGATTTCGGCCCCCTGATCGCCAATCCGAAAACCCTGCTCATCGGGGCCGGGGCCCAGCTCGGGGTCTTCATTACTTACATCGGCGTTCTTTTCTTCGGTTTCACCCTGAAAGAAGCCGCTTCCGTCGGCATCATCGGCGGCGCAGACGGTCCCACCACCATCTATCTGACTGCCAAGCTTGCGCCCCATCTGCTCGGGGCCAATGCCCTCGCAGCCTATTCCTATATGGCCATGGTCCCCTTGATTCAGCCGCCCATCATGCGGCTTATGACCACACCCGAGCAGCGGCGCATCAAGATGCGCCAGCTCAGAGAGGTGACCGCACGGGAAAAGATTCTCTTTCCGCTCATCGCGGCGGCCCTGATTATTTTTCTTGTCCCGGCCGTGGCCCCGCTGATGGGGATGTTCATGCTCGGCAACTTCATGCGGGAGTCCGGCGTCGTCAAACGCCTTTCAGATACCGCCGAAAACGACCTGATGAATATCGTCACCATTTTTCTCGGTCTGTCCGTCGGCGCGACCATGCAGGCCGCAACCTTCCTTTCATGGAAGCCGCTTTTGATATTCACCTTCGGGCTGTTTGATTTTATCGTGTGCACCTTCGGCGGGATACTGACCGTCCACGTGATGAATCTGTTTCTGAAGGAAAAAATCAATCCCTTGATCGGTTCGGCCGGGGTATCCGCGGTGCCCATGTCGGCCCGGGTCTCCCAAAACGAAGGGGTGAAGGCCGATCCGAACAACTGGCTGATCATGCATGCCATGGGGCCGAACCTGGCCGGCGTCATCGGGTCTGCGGCCGCGGCCGGCATGTTCATCGCCATGTTCCAGTAGGAGGATTGCCATGATACCGAATCGACTGCTAAAAAAATGGATGCAGGCTGTTGCGATCCTGATCGTCCTGGCCGTGACGCCGGGCATCTGCCGGGCCTTTAAGATCGAGGGGCCGGATATCGAAAAACCAAAACCCGAATTCACCCGTAGCGGCGACAGGATTTCGGCTAAGTATATCCCCCGGGCCAAAAGCACGAGCGTCGAGGTTAATTTCAAGGCCGATGGCGGCCGGCTGGCGGAGGTCGGCACGTATGACTGGGAAAAGGCCGAACGCCCCGAGGTGGACGTCAAGAATTTCAAATCGTCTTTGTTTACGGTTCATGTCGAGGGGATGCCTCCGGGCGGCGAAGCAAAGGTCTCCCTCATCTCGGAGTTTTTCATCAGCTCGACCCGGTTTTTCATTTTTAATCCGGCCCTTCCGGCGCCATGGATTAAGGACGGCCCTGTCCAAAACATCTCCCTCGGCAACCGGGTCCAGGAACTGATCATAACCGTCAAAGACGGCGGGCCGCTCGACTCGGACGGCGCCGCAGACGGCCGCATCACGCTGATCGGAGGGCCGAGGGATTCGTTCTGGGGATATGCCTTGGGTACGCTTTTTATCCGGTTTTTCGGGATCTTTATCGTACTCATCGTGCTGATGATCGGGATGCTGGTCTCGGGTCTGGTTTTTAAATCCATTGAAGCCCGGCAGGAAAGAGCAGCGCCGGTCCCGCCGGTGACGGCCGCCGCAGATGAAGTCCCCGCTGCGCCTCGAAAGGATGAAGGACCTTCGAACGAAACGGTTTCGGCGATCGCCGCGGCCCTTTCCCTGCATTTTTCCCGGTTGCGGGGAACTCCGGGCGGAGGGGGGCTTGTCTGTGCAGAGCCGAACGCCTGGACCCAGCAGGGCCGGCAGCGGTTGATGAACGTGCGGAGCTTACCCTTTAGAAATCATAAATCTTAAATCCATCAAAGAGGGGTGTGATGATATACCGAATCGCAATCAAAGAGAAAAAATTCGATGTTGAAGTCGACCATCTCCCGGGAGGAAAGGTTTCCGTCAGTGTCAATGGGGAGCCATACGATGTCGTAATCGAAAATTACGATGAGATCATGGGCGGTATGTGGCCGCAACCTGTGGCCGTGCAGCCGGCTGTTTCTCCGGCGGTTATCAGAAAAACGCCTGCGGCCCGACCGCAGGCCGCACCGGTCTCTCAAGCCGCCGCACCGGCGGCAAGGCAAAGCGCGCCCGCTTCCGACGGCGCCGTCGTCGTCCCCATTCCCGGTCGCATCATGCAGGTAAATGTCAAGGTCGGGGATCAGGTCGAAAGGGGGCAGGTCCTGGCGATCATGGAAGCCATGAAAATGGAAAACAACATCCTTTCGCACAAAGGCGGGAGAGTCAAAGAAGTGCTTGTCCAGAAAGGGTCCGAGGTTGCCACGGGCGACGTGATCATGCTCATCGATTGATCATAAAAGAGCACCGGAGGAAATGTCAGGAAGCGGCGTTTCTCCCAGATGACCTTCCCTCCGATTTTCTTATGGGGTCTCCACAGTCCCCGGACCTTTTCGGGCGAATTTGACGATCAAATACAATGCGATTCCCCCGAGAAGCGAATACACGAGGATAAATGCCAGCAGAGTGGGGAGCACCTGCGTTGTTGAGACAGGCGAAACCGCATCCGCGGTTTTCATCAGCCCGTAAACGATCCAGGGCTGTCGACCCACCTCCGTTACGATCCATCCGGCCTCGGCGGCAATGTACGGCAGGGGAACGCAAAGCAGCATGATCCATAGGTAAAACCGGCTCGATTCAAGCCGGTTGCGCAGAATCCAGCCCGAAACCGTCAGCGCGACGAACAGAAATCCCAGCCCCACCATCACGCGGAACGCGAGAAATGTCAGGGTCACCGGCGGCCGTTCCTCCTTTGGAAAATCGCTTAGCCCCCTTACCTGTGCTTCTGCGGAATGAAACGCCAGCAGGCTCAGGCCGCTCGGGATCTCTCCGATTTGAACCAGGTTTTTGCCGTTTTTTTCATCCGGAATCACAACCATATAAAAAGGCGCATGGGTTCGGGTCTCCCAGTGGGATTCCATCGCCGCAAGTTTCGAGGGCTGCTTGCGGGCTACTTCCTGGCCCGAGAAATCTCCCATGATCAAGGTGCCCAGGGAAAAAATGAGCGCAAAGGTCAGGGCTATTCGGAAGGATTTTGTAAAAAATATGATATGCTGTTTGCGCAGAAGGTGATAGGCGCTCACCCCCATGACAAAAAAACCGGACAACAGGTACGCCGCGCACAGGGTATGCAAAATCTGTATCACCGCAAATTCCTGGGTTACCACGGCCAGAAAATCCGTCAGCACTGCACGCCCGGTTTCCGGGTCAACGGTATAGCCGACCGGATATTGCATCCATGCATTTGCAATCAGAATCCACACCGCCGACAATGAGGAGGCGAAGGCCACCACCCAGATGGTTGCCGCGTGCGCTCTGGGAGAAAGCTTTTTCCACCCGAAAGCCCAAACAGCAATAAAGGTGGATTCCAGAAAAAAAGCGACGGTCGCTTCGATGGCCAGAAGAGACCCGAACACATCGCCCACATAAGCGGAATACCGGGACCAGTTCGTGCCGAATTGAAATTCCAGGGTAATACCGGTCACCACGCCGACGGCGAAATTGATCAGAAAGAGTCTGCCCCAGAATTTCGCCATTTCCCTGTACTGCGTATCACCGGTTTTAACGTAAATCGTTTCCATGATCGCAACCAGGAGGGAAAGCCCAAGGGTCAGGGGAACGAAAAGGAAATGAAACAGGGTGGCGGTGGCGAACTGAAGTCGCGAAAGCAAAAGTGCGTTCATGAGTTTTTAATTCTCCTGATCGTGTAAAGATAAAATAAAGTCCACAGAGGATAGGGGCGGGCATTCAGCAGGTAAGATGAAAGCAGGCCCCGACCCGTTGACTTTGAACCCGCTGGTTGTAAAGGACCATGGCGTCCTTGTTTTTTGCAGCGAGAAATTCGATCCCTTTGTCTTTGAGAAAGTCCCGGAGTTCAGTCTCCGGTTTCATCAGCCCGTAGATTCCCGTTCCCGCGATGATGACATCGGGTTCGGCGGCGATCAGCGCGGTAATATCTCCGCGGGATAATCGGTGTCCCTTCTCCCTCCACCACGAATCGATCACGCGGCCGTCAGGGTACACGATCAGGTCTGAAGAAAATGTCTTTCCGTCTATGGTGATCGATCCAAAGGATATCGACTCGATCATGATTTTCTCTCAATCGTTTGAATGATCGGCGCTTGCCGCAACGGGTTCGGTTTAAGAAATTATAGTCGCTGCAAGTGCGGTCGTCAACATGCAGCATGAAGGACATTTTCAGAAGATTGCGATGTTTTCCGCGCAGATCAGGGAGGTCATTAAGAAAAAGATGGGAGCGGCGGATTTAAATAGTGATGATTTTTTCCGCGATCTGATGGCTTAGGACCACATCGAGCATGTTGGTGGTGTCGCCCACTTTTTTTTGCTCGAGCAATCCATAGTGATCGAGGCAGGTCCCGCAGACGAGCAGGCTGACTCCCTGGGCTTGAAGGTGCTGAAGTGCGGCAAGGCTTTCGGCCCCTTCGATCGTCAGCTTTATTCCGGAATTCAGAAAGATGATCCGCCACAGCGAATCCCCTAACTCATGGAGGGTTTTGAGGAAGTTGAGCATCAGCTTCGAGCCGAGTATGTCATCGCCGGAACCGATCGTATCGGCGGTGATGACGACGAGTATTTTACTGCCGTCCTCGGGACTGATTTCCGCCGCCGGAGAGGCATTCTGCTTTGCTTCGTCCCGATTCGCCCGGACTTCGATTTCGTTTTCCTTCCGGAAAATGCCGGCCTGAAACCCTCGGCTTTCGAGAAACCGCAGGACATTTTCCGCGGAAGGCAGGTTGTCGACGACAACACAGACGGCCGTCGCTTCCGTGTGATTATCCAGATAGGCTTTGGTTGCAAGTACCGGCTGCGGACAAGACAGCCCCTTGAGTTCCAAACGGTCCATCTTCACCTCGTTTAAAACAGGCGTTTCTTAAAAGATTCAAAAGATTATACCGGTTCATCACCGTTTCGACACAATGCTTTTTACCTGTTTTAAACGCCCAAATCCAATTGATAGTTTCAATGAACCATTGGTCTTGCATCGGAATCGTGTATGGGGACGTCCTTTAGATTTAGAGTTTGTAAAGCGCACAGATGTCTGATATCAAAAAAATATGCCGAGAAGGTCGAGGATAGATGCGCCCGGCGCATTACATCATATCATTTCCCGTGGGATAGAGCGTTGCGTAATTTTTCAGGATGACGCCGACTACAGCAATTTTTTGGACCGGTTCGGTGCAATCCTTCAAGAAACAGATACCCGTTGTTTTGCATGGGCGCTTATTTCCAACCATTTCCATTTGCGGAGTTATCCAGGAGATTAAAGCTCTCGATAGCGGGGGTGAGCCTGTCGGTAAAAATTGGCGAAATAATTGCCCGAGACCGATACTATTCGCTTGCAGGCCAATAAACTTTAAAACTAAAGGGCGTCCCCATTTTCCGCATGGGCGCTTATCGCGGGGCGGCAAGGGTCTTGATGCCCATCGTGTCGATGAGTTTGTTGATATCCGTGGTTTTCAGGTTCAATCCCCCTTCGGAGACCGGCAGCAGCAGGATGCGCTTGCCCTGCAGGGCATCGGCGATGCGCAGCTTGACCAGGGTCTCGCCGCCGCTGCCGGTCAAGGCCTTGTTCATCTCCCGGATGCCTTCGGCTTCGGCCATCCCTTCGGCTTTGATGGCCTGGGCGATGAGAACCTGCTTTTGATAATAAGCATCGGTTTCTATTTTGGCCCGCAGGTATTCTCCATCCACATCCGCCACCATTTTGTTCACTTCCCCCTTGGCATCTTCGATCTTGCGCTTGTACTCTTCCTGGGCCGCCCGCTGGGCCGAGCGGTTTTTTTCCACCCGCTGGTCAGCCACTTTTTTGCCCTCGATGGCCTTCTGATATTCGGAGTTAAAGCGGTAGTCCTTGGTGAGTACGCGCTCGATGATGATGCCCATGGGACCGAGCATATCCTGGAGTACCTGCTTGGCGTTGAGGGCTTTGGTTTCGCGGCGGTCAGCCACGTAAAATTCCTCGGTTTTCAGCTCGCCGAAGATGTCGCGCGGTTTGCTGCGAGCCACCGTGCGAACGATTTTCTCCTTCAGGATTTGGTTGTCCCTGGCCACGTTTTGCAGGATAAACGGAGCCCGCAGCGGATCGATGCGATAGGCAATAATTACGTCCAGGCCGATGTCGTTGCCGTCGATGGTCTTAAACAGCAGGTCATCGCGTATATTTCGGTCGCCCCGCTGGCTGCTTACGGTCATTTCCAGGTTGACGAGCTTGGTGTCGAACGTATGCCAGTCGTTGACGAAAGGCAAAAAAAAGTAGGTGGAGCCGGGCGCGTAAACACGCTCTTCCACGCCTTTGGGATTGAAAAGCCCCAGTTTTACGGTGCGCACTCCCACTTCGGTGGCCCCGGTGGAATGGGGAACACATCCGGCAAACGGGGCAACGGCCACCATCAGGAAAATGAGCGTCGTGAGGCGTTTCATTTTTTTTCTCCCTGTCGCACTTCAAAAAGTTTCAACGTATATTCCAGTCTCAGCGGATTGACGCCGTCGGGGCCATCGCTGGGGAGAATCAAGGCATCGATCCCTTTGTATACGTCGGCCATCTTCAGTCCCACCATACGCTCGGCGCCCTCGCCTTCCATGGCTTCGTTTTTCAGCTTCACCCGTTCGGCCTCGGCCAGCTTTACCAGCAAATCGGCTTCGGCGGTTTTCTTCCGTGTGTACAGCTCCTTCTCGGCCCGCTGGCGGGTGACGTACGCCTTGCCTTCCTCGAGCTTGACATCTACGGAAGCCTTGCCCTCCTGGATGATTTTTGTCAGGATCGCTTCCTCAGCGGCGGCCCGAGCCTCAGCCTGATTTTTAAAAACCATCTGGTCTTTGAGCTTTTTTTCCTCGATGTTACGCTGAATTTCCGGGCTGTACTTGAAATAGCGCACCAGTACATGTTCGACTTTCATCCCCTTGGGCTCCAGTTCGCTGTTGAGCAATTTTCTGGCGGCCTCGGCCTGTCGCACGCGAAGAGGGCTGTTGTAAAATTCCTCTGTGGTCAATTCGCCCAGGGTGGCCTTGAGAATGGGTTCGGCCTTGGGGATGATGCCGTTGTTTTCGAAAAGTGTCCCGGGACCGATCATGGTAAAAACCCGGTAGGGATCGACGATGCGGTATAGAATGGATACATCCACATCCACGAAAAATCCGTCAGAGGTCTGGATGTGGGCCACCTTCTCAAGCCTTGAGCCTTTGGCGGCGGTAGGCGGGTTTTCGGTGAGTTCCAGCACCTGAATGCCGCGCGGCAACCGGTGCATCTGATGGATGCCGAAGGGCAGAACCAGGTGCAGACCGGCACCGTAAATTTCCTTGTGCACGCCTCGGCCCGGGCCGAAGCGCACCAACTTGATGCCGAACTCATCGGGCTGTACATAAACAAAAAAGAGACTGTAAACAGCCGCCAGGGCAAGGGCCGGGATCACCAGGAATCGCAGCTTTCCGAACCAAAGAAATCGGGGGATTTTGATGCGGGCTTTGAGGTCATGCAGATTCGACAGGGCGACAGGTGCGGGACCGGCCATGGGCGCCTCCTTTGGCAAAAAAATCTGTCGGGTCAGGAGTTCACACGGAACAGGAATGTAATTCTGGGATGGAGCAGTATGCAAAAAATTGCTTTGTGAGTCAACAGCTATTCCGCTTTTTTATGTGAGCTTTTGACTTTCTGATCCGACACGGGTATAGAAACACCAGGGATAGACCGTTTCCCTCTCCCAACACTGCAGGAAGATGAAAAAGGCGCAAGGATAAATTATGATCAAGCAAACCAGGCCGATAATTCTGCTGTCTGTCTTGTTTTTCTTCGCCTGTGCAGGACAAAGCGCCCTACAAAGGCAACCCGAGCACCTCGGCACGGCCATGAGCGAGCTGAGAAAAGGCATGTCGTGGTATCAAAAAGGATGTGACCGACGGGCCATGGAACATTTTTCCAAAGCCCACGAACTCTTTTCTCTATCAGACCGAATGGACGGCGTCGCCATGGCGCTCAACAACATGGCCAACATCTACCGGGTGCGGGGAGATATTCAGAGCGCGCTTTTGCTTTACAAGGAGTCGTCCGACATCTACTTTGAACTGGGCGACAGGCAGGGTTTTGCCCAGTCCCTGTCAAATCTGGCCGCCGTGATGATCGATGCAAATCGACTGGAGGAGGCGCAGCAGGTGATCGATCAGGCCGAAGCCGCCGCAGACGGAAAGGGAAAGCCTTATCTTTCGGCCTTGAAAAACCGAGGTATTCTATTTCTCCGCAAAAATGAGTTCGAGCGCGCCGAGGAAGTTCTGCAGCGGGTTCTTAAAATGACGGACCGTTCCAGTCTGACCGAATATGCAGCAATCCGCGTGGCCATCGGACAGTTGATGATGAAAACAGGCCGGCATGAAAGCGCGGTCGCCTATCTCCAGGAAGCTCTCCAGGCCGACCGCGAATCGGAAAATTTCGCCGAAACAGCCGAAACGCTGGCGGACCTGGGGTCCCTTTATGAAATCCTTCAACAGGATGGGCCGGCCGTTAATTGTTACAAAAGGAGCCTTAAGATTTTTGCTTTGATGGAAAAAAAGCAAAAAGTGGACGCGTTGTATGAGCGACTCAAGAGGCTGTCTGAACGCACAGGAAGCGATTTGAGCCTTATTGATCATTTCCTCGAAAGATGGCGCAGCGGGGAGGCATCCATCCGTCCTTGCAGATAACGATCAGGGGTTCACAGGTTCAGCGTTCACCGTCCATGTGCATGGGTGAAAACGGTTTCGGCCGAAGAAGCGGTTCAGGGGCATCCTTGAGGGCGATATCTTCGTTTTCGATTTCTTCTAAGGGCTGTGATTCGGGAATTTCTTGCACTTTATTCAACCGGTGTTCGATAACCCGGGTGCGCACCTCGGCTTGATCAATGGAATTGCTGGCCTCCTGCAGCTTCCTTTTTGTTCTGGCGAGGACGCTGCCGAATTTACCGAATTCCGTTTTGACCGCCCCCAGCAGTTCCCAGACTTCGCTCGACCTTTTTTCAATCGCTAAAGTTCTGAATCCCATCTGGAGGCTGTTCAGCAGCGCAGCCAGTGTGGTGGGTCCGCTGACTACGACACGGTACTGCCGCTGCAAAAAATCGCACAAACCCGGTATGCGCAAAACCTCGGCATACAGACCTTCAACAGGCAAAAACATGATCGCAAAATCCGTTGTCCCGGGTGGATCGATGTACTTTTCCCGAATTGCCTTTGCCTCCATCTTGATTCGTGTTTCCAGGTTTTTGATCGACCGCTGCGCCAGTTCCCGGTCTGCTTTCTCCTGGGCATCCACGAGGCGATGGTAGTCTTCCTGGGGAAATTTCGAATCGATGGGCATCCAGACCACCGCTTCTTTGTCCGGGCTGTGCCCCGGCAGTTTGATTGCAAACTCCACGCGCTCGGCGCCGGCTCGCTTCGTCGCCACGTTTGTCGCATACTGATCCGGGGTCAATATCTGCTCGAGAATGGCGGCCAGACGGATTTCTCCCCAGGTGCCTCGTGTTTTTACGTTCGTGAGCACTTTTTTCAGGTCGCCCACGCCGTGTGCCAGCGAGCGCATCTCTCCCAGCCCCATGTACACCTGCTCCAGCCGTTCTCCGACCTGCTTGAAGGATTCTCCGATACGCTTTTCGAGCGTCGAATGCAGTTTTTCATCGACGATCGCCTTCATCTCGTCGAGTTTTTTGTCATTTTTTTCCAGCATTGACCGCAGCTGGTAATCCAGGGCCCTGCGCATGGTTTCCATCTTCTCCTCGTTCAGCCTGGTCAAATCCCCTAGTTGCCTGGCAAAGGAATCAAGTTGATCTTTCTGCATCCCCGAATGTTCGCGCATGCGTTGAAGAAAAAAATCGTTCGATTCTCTAAGTGACCTGCCGAGCTCTTCACGGGCCATTTTTGCGCTTGCGGCGGTTTCTATTCTATTTCTGGAGACTTGCTCATTCATCGCCTGCTCCGTATGGTCCAGTTTTATTTCGAGGGCTCTTCGCGCGTCTTTTACTTGCGCCAAAATCTCCTGCTGTCTTTTGTTTGTTTTCCAAAGCAAAAGAAAAACGAGAAATGCAGGCAATAAGGCAAGGAAAGCCAAGAAACCGGCTATCCACAGAGTGTCTGTTGGAAAAATCATGGGAGCTTTTTATTCTCCGAAAGAGCGGCAAAGGGTAATTGTCCGGCCAAAGAAACCGCCTTTTCAGCCTCAATGAAAAGATCGGGGCCGATGGGCCGGGCAGTCGAATCCATGCATAAATAAAAAATTATAGAAAAAAAATAGGGTGGGAGTCAAGCTCGAAACCGGGTGTGCGGCGCTGTTTTCGCAACCCCGAATTTTCTTAACTTGTTGACTTTTTGTGTTTTTTCTGATTCTAATCAATTGTTGAAACAACGGGAGAAACCCTATGGACGCTAGTATAAAACTCTATCCGATCGGTATTATAAACAAAAAGGAAGAACCCGGGACCATTCGGATATACGAAAGATACAGGGATGCGCTGTTGGGCCTGGATCAATTTTCCCACATTCAAGTTTTTTACTGGTTCCACCGGAACGATACATCCGATAGGCGCAACATTCTTCAGGTTCATCCAAAAAAAAATGAAAACAATCCCCTTACCGGGGTTTTTGCAACCCATTCCCCGTTTCGACCCAACCTTATCGGTCTGTCCATCTGTCGAATCATCAGGATCATAAATGGCGATGTGGTCATAGACAAAATCGACGCTCTGGACGGCTCTCCCGTGATTGACATCAAGTCCTTTGTTCCGAGCCGCATCAGGCCGTCTGAACTCCGTATGCCTCGATGGGCGCAAATTTGAGTGTATAAAAATGCTTATCGATCTTCACGGACGACTCGAGCGGATCACCTACACGAATGAGGAAAGCGGATTTACCGTCGCCAAGGTCGCCGTTGACGGATATCGGGAACTGGTGACGGTGGTGGCGGATCTCGTGGCTCCCACGCTCGGTGAAATCCTTAAGATGAAAGGGACCTGGGTCCATCATCCGAAATATGGAAAACAATTTAAGGTGATCCAGCATGAAACAGCGGTTCCGGCAACGATCGAAGGCATTCGAAAATATCTGGGATCCGGGCTGATCCGAGGGATCGGACCGGAAATTGCCGGACGGATCATAGAAAAATTCGGGGAAAAATCCCTGGAGATCATCGAAGAGGCTCCGGAAAAACTTGCCGAGATTCGGGGGATAGGGAAAAAAAGGATCGCCACCATCATCGAGGCATGGGAGCAGCAGCGTGAAATTCGAAATGTTATGCTTTTTCTTCATGCCCATGCAGTGAGTTCCGCCTATGCCATGAAGATCTTCAAACAGTATGGACATCGATCCATATCCGTCGTCAAAAGCAATCCTTACCGGCTTGCGACGGATATATTCGGGATCGGATTTTTGACCGCCGATCGAATCGCGGAAAAACTGGGCTTTACGAAGGAATCGCCTGCAAGGGTCGCAGCCGGCATCCTGTATGTGCTCAACGGGCTGGCGGAAGAAGGACATCTATTTTATCCCTACCACCCCCTGATCGAAAATTGCAAAGAGACGCTGCAGGTCGATCGGGACATCGTGATCCGGGCCGTGGGTGATCTCGCAATGGAGAAACGTATCGTCATCGACGATCTAAGCCACAGACTTGACCCATCGGATGCGAGCAACCAGTCGGTTTATCCGGCGGTTTATCTGACCCAATACCATGTCTGTGAGACCGGAATCGCCTCAAAGCTTAAGTCTTTGTGCGCCTGTTCAAAATCGATTCGAATAATCGATGCGAACCGAGCGGTCGATTGGGTGCAGCGGCAGCTGGATATCCGGCTGGCTGAAAAGCAGAAGGAAGCGATTCAACATGCCGTCGAAAGCAAGGTGATGGTCATTACCGGCGGACCGGGGACCGGAAAAACAACCATCATTCAGGCCATCGTGAAGATTTTTTCACGGGTCACAAAAAACATCGATCTGGCATCGCCTACCGGCCGCTCTGCGAAACGGATGAGCGAGGCCACGAAGCGCGAGGCAAAAACCATTCATCGCCTTCTCGAATACAATTTTCAGAAGGGCGGATTTCAGAAAAACGAAGAAAAACCCCTCAAATGCGATCTGCTGATCATTGATGAAGCATCGATGGTGGACGCGGTTATCATGCACCATCTCCTGAAAGCACTTCCTTCTTATACAACGCTTCTGCTGGTCGGTGACGTCAACCAGCTCCCTTCGGTCGGTCCCGGCAATGTCCTGGGTGATATTATCGCATCCGGTTTTGTTCCCACAATAAAACTCGACGAGATTTTTCGTCAGGCAAAGGAAAGCCGGATCATCGTCAACGCCCACTGTATCAACAAGGGTCTGGTGCCGTCTTTTAAAACAGGGCGCGGTCGCGGAGACTGTTTTTTTATTGAAGAGGAAAATCCGGAGAAGGTTCTTCAACTCATCGTCGAATTGACCAAAGAGCGTATCCCTGTATACTTTGGTTTCGATTCGATAGAGGATATTCAAGTCCTGACACCCATGCACAGGGGGCTTGTCGGCGCTTCGAACCTGAATCAGGTACTGCAAAAGGCGCTGAATCCGGGCGAGCAGTGCCTGAGCCGGGGGGGCGCTTTTTTTAAGCCCGGGGATAAGGTCATGCAGATAATCAACAACTATGACAAGGAGGTGTTTAACGGCGATATCGGCAGGGTATTGCGTATCGACACGGACGATCATCGGCTGGTTGTTGTTTTCGACGGCAGACAGGTCGTTTACGATTTTATGGAACTCGATGATCTCGTGCTGGCGTATGCAATTTCGGTGCATAAATCGCAGGGATCCGAATACCCGGCCGTGGTCATTCCCATTCTGACACAGCACTATACCATGCTTCAGCGCAATTTAATTTACACGGCGGTTACTAGGGGAAGGCGTCTGGTCGTAATGGTGGGAATGAAAAAAGCCCTGGCGATCGCCGTGAAAAACGACAAGCCTCAAAATCGCCACACCCATCTGCGAAACCGGTTGATGGAATAACCGGCGCGGCGTACCCGCTTTCCCGAAAAAGGAAAAAGCCGGGCATATTTTTTGACTCCCGCAACGGTTTGTGATAAAATAAAAAATGTATGTTTGCGAATTTCTGAAATGCAATAGTGAGAGAGGAGCCCTATCATGCCTATTATTGCTATTTCCAGGGGAAGTTATCGCCGGGGGAAAGAGGTGGCGGAGAAGGTGGCCGACAAACTCGCATATACTTGCATCGACAGGGATTTGCTCATTACCGAGATGGGTGAATTCCATCTGCCTGAAATCAAGCTCGTGCGAAATATTCACGATGCCACTTCCGTTTTAGACCGATTTTCCCATGGCAAGGAACGATACATCGCATCGATCCAGTCGGCCATTTTAAAGCACTGCAGAAAAAACAATGTCGTATACCACGGGCTCGCCGGGCATTTTTTTGTAAAAGACGTTTCCCATGCCTTCAAAATACGGATCATCTCGGACCTCGAAATTCGCGTCAGAGAGGAAATGGAGCGTGAAAAGATTTCGGCCCAGGAGGCGCGCTATATCTTGAAAAAAGATGATGAGGAACGAAGAAAATGGGCGCTTTTTCTTTACGGCATCGACATCGAGGATTCCGACCTGTACGACATGGTGGTTAAAATCGGTGCCATAACCGCTGATGACGCCATGAATATCATCGCAAACGCCGTCAGGCTGCCGTGCTTTCAGCCGACACCCGATTCGCAGCAAAAAATCGACGATCTGGCTTTGGCGGCGGATGTTCGGGTGGCGCTCTTTGAATATCCCAATGCAACCATCAGTGTACATAAGGGGAGTGTCCATGTCGGACTGAAGGCACCTGTGGATCAACGAGAGGCCATTGCGGCCAATATCGAAAAAATTTTAAGCCGGATCGATGGTGTTGCGGCGGTAGACGTACACATAGAACCTTATTTTTAATAAATCGCAACAGTTCAGTTGCAGGGCTTGATGGATAAAAGGCTCGTGCGATTCAGGCAATGGACAAGATTTGATGATAGCTGGGAGAAGCCGTGGGTCCACCGTCCACATGGGCTGACAGGTATATTGACAAGAAGCGCACCGCCGAAGAAGCTATTTTACGCATCCGGCCGGGGAATCGGGTCTTCATCGGGTCCTGTTGCGGCGAACCGCAACATCTTGTAAGAGCGCTTTCCGAGGCTGCCGGCCGACTCAAGGATATCGAGATCAGTCGCCTCTTATCCCTGGAAACCATACCGCTCACCCTGATCGCCAACAAATCCCGGGACAGCCTCAATATCCGTTCGTTCTATCTTGGCTCTGCAAAAACCCGGAGCCTGGATAGAAACAAGCGTTTTTTTACCCCCATGAATCTGTCTGTCATTCCGCGGCTGTTCAAAAGCCGGCTGTTGCCGGTGCATGTCGCGCTCATTCAGGTATCTCCGCCCGACGATTTCGGCTGGATGAGCCTTGGTGTTTCGGTGGATGTAACCCTTGCAGCGGCCATGTCGGCCGACTTTGTCATCGCCCAGGTCAATTCAAAAATGCCCCGGGTTCTGGGGCGCAGTTTTATCCATGTCAACGATGTTGCCGCGATCGTTGAACACGACGAGGAGCTTTTAACGGTGGGCGAAATCCCTGAACTGGAGTCGGCCAACACCATGGGCAGGATCATCGCCAGGCTCATCGAAGACGGCTCGACCCTGCAGATCAGTGCCGGCACGACGCCGCAGGCAATCCTGTTTGCGCTTTCGAATAAAAACGACCTGGGGATACACACCCAGTACATGACGGACGACATCATGCGCCTTTTCAGCCGGGGCGTTATTACAAACCGAAAGAAAGGATTCAACGAGGGCAAGATTATCGCAAGCACGGCGTTGGGGACCAGAGATCTGTATGAGTTTCTCCATGATAATCCGGCCGTAGAATTTCATCCGTCCGATTACGTGAATTCTCCGGACATTATCGCCCGCCACAATCGCATGGTCTCCATGAATGTCATACTGGCGATAGATTTGACAGGACAGGTGGCCGCTGATGCAGTTGCCTACAATCTTTTTTCGGGTGTTACGGGGATCCTCGATTTCATTCGAGGCACGATGATGTCCACCGGGGGAAAATCGATCCTGTTGCTCCCATCGACAAACGTTAAAAGCACGAAAAGTCGAATCGTCCCGGCGCTTGAGGGGTCGTCCGTCGTCGTACCACGGGGCGATGTGCAATTTGTGGCGACCGAATACGGAGTGGTGAACCTGTTTGGAAAAAGCCTTCAGGAAAGAGCCATGGAGCTCATCAGCATCGCCCATCCGGCTTTTCGTGATGAGCTTTTCCATCATGCAAAACAGATGGGGCTCATTGCAGGATATCGGATGCTGAACGAATCGATAAGGAGTATATATCCGTATCAACTCGAACAGACACTGCAGATCGGGGATCAAGCAGTGACCATTCGGCCGGCGAAGCCGATCGATGCGAGAAGAATACAGGAGCATTTTTACAACCTGGATAAAAATGATATCATATCGCGGTTTTTTTATGAGAGGGAGAGCTTTGAACTCAAGGAAGCGGAAGAGCTGTCACAAATCGACTACATCAAAAGCCTGACCATCATTGCCCTGATCGGGGAAAACGGCTTCGGCAAGGTCGTGGGCATCGGAGAGTACCTTCTGGTCGAAAAAAAGAATATGGCTGAAATTGCGCTTTCGATCCACAAGGAATTCCAGGGTAAGGGGCTGGGCAGGGCCCTTATCCACAAACTGGCTGAAACCGCCAGAGGAAACGGGATATCCGGCCTGTTGGCCTATACATCGATAAACAATCTGGGAATGATTCGGTTGTTTGAAACATTGCCTTATTCCGTGTCCTCATCCTTTGACGGGGACATCGTGACATTAAGCTGCAGATTCGACGAAATCGTTACCTGAACCGACGCCGTGACCCTGTGCCCGCATACCGGAGATGGCACCGATATCGGCAGGCAAAAACGGCAAAATTGCGTGGTCTGTATTCGAGTGAAGGAAACAGCATGAACCATTACAGCATCTTATTTCTTCCCCACAATATCGAGATTCAAGTTGAGCAAGGGCAGGTGCTGCTGCGGGCAGCCATGGAAGCGGGGGTACATATCAACGCTTCCTGCGGAGGAGAAGGCGTATGCGGAAAATGCCGTGTCCTTATTGAAAAAGGGGAGGTTTCGGGCGGCGTTTCCGAAAAACTGGATCAAAAGGATCTGGAGCAAGGCTTCCGTTTCGCCTGCAAGACTTCGGTACTCAGTGATCTGGTGGTTCGCATTCCGGTGGAATCTTCCGTTGATGCCGGCGTTCTTAAAATGCAGGCCACCCCTCGGCGAACCGCACGCATCGAGCAGATGGATTTTGATGAACTGAAAGAAAAAGGGCTTTTCGTCCCGCCCGTGGAAAAAAAATATCTGGAACTTCCCGGTCCTTCCTGCAATGACAATCTGTCGGATTTGACCCGGCTTTTCACACAGCTCAAACACCAATACAACGAACACAATCTCGAAGTATCGTTGCCCGTAATCCGCAAGATTCCCGATGTGCTCAGAGAGGATGGGTTCAGGGTCACCGCGACGCTTGCCAGACCCGTTCGGCCAAACGGTAGAACGCGCATCATCAACATTCAGGCCGGAGATACCACGGACCGCAATTACGGGATCGCCATGGACATCGGAACCACGACCATTTACGGCCAGCTCATCGACTTGAAAACAGGCTGCGTTCACGCCGAATCGGGGGATTTTAACGGCCAGATCAGTTATGGTGAGGATGTCATCAGCAGGATCGTCTTTGCGGAAAAACCGGGCGGGCTAAAAAAGCTTCATGACGTCGTCATCAAGACAATCAATAAAATTATCGGTGAAATGATTCAACAGGCAGGCATCGATCCGGAAGAGATTTCCACCATCACGCTGGCCGGAAACACCACGATGACCCAGCTTATGCTCGAGATCAATCCCAAGTATATTCGCAGAGCTCCTTACGTGCCGGCCGCCAATGTCTATCCGCCCATCCGGGCATCGGATTTGGGGATAGCTCTCGGAAACCATGTTACGGCGCTGGTCTACCCGGAGGTATCCAGCTATGTCGGGGGGGATATCGTCGCGGGAGTCATGGGTTCCGGCATGTACCGAACGGATCTGCTGAGCCTTTATATGGATATCGGAACAAACGCCGAAATCGTAATCGGCAACAAGGAATGGTTTGCCTGCGCGGCCTGTTCGGCCGGTCCCGCTTTCGAAGGCGGCGGCATTAAATTCGGCATGCGGGCCACCACCGGTGCGATTGAAGATTTTTCCATGGATCCGATAACGCTCGAGCCCATGAACATTACCATCGGCAATGTCCGCCCCAAAGGAATCTGCGGTTCCGGATTGATTACAATTGTCGCAACCATGTTTGAAATGGGCGTTATCGACAACAGGGGAAAGTTCGACAGGGATCTAAATACCCCTCGAATTCGTAAAACCGAAAATATCTATGAATACGTCCTTGCATGGGCTGATGAAACCCAAATCGACAGGGACATCGTCCTTACGGAACCGGATATCGACAATCTCATTCGTGCAAAAGGCGCGATGTACAGCGGATGTTTGACGCTTCTCGAAGAGGTCGGCCTCCATATCAAACAGGTGGAGCGGCTTTATCTGGCCGGAGGCTTCGGCAGTTACGTGGACCTTGAAAAGGCGATGACCATCGGTTTGCTCCCCGAAATAGAGCATGGCAAAATCATTTTTATCGGCAACGGTTCACTCATGGGTGCAAAAATGAGTGCGCTGACCAATCGCATCCGCAGAGACGTAGTCGACGTGCTTCGAAAAATGACAAATTTCGAGCTATCGGAAACGCCTTCCTATATGGACAATTATGTGGCCTCACTCTTTCTTCCTCACACGGATTTAAACCAATTTCCCAAATTAAATAACCGTCTTAAGGCGCGGCGTTCCATGAGAATTTGAAAAAACGCCGCTCATGAAAGCATCGTTTCCCAGGGGACTTCGCATTTTGCACACCGATTTGATCAAAAGCCATAACACCTAAAATAAATCCGTATTTTAACCGATTATTTTCAGGATTGATTTCTTATAAAATCTGGGTGAGTTACTATCGATCAATCCATGTATTTATGGTTGCAGACAGACATTCCGCCCATGTCGAATCGGAATGAACCTTGTTTTCGTACGGCGTCTGATGTTTGCAGCAGCGGAGATATTATTCAATCGTTTTCAAGAGAGGTCTATTGACAACGTCGTCGTTTCACTTTACAAATCAAAATTCTACAAAATTTTTAAACCGGCTGCTCTCACGAAATATTGTTGTCAAATCCCTTGCAATGCAAAGGGATCGTATTTTCCCGTCGAAGGGATCGGGTGTAGCTTATAAAAACCGTAGAGTGTGTTTTGGTTCCAATCGGAATTGATTTGCAAGGTTCAGGAAAGGAGGCGTGATAATTGCTTATGAGGCGGGCCCCGGTATGTAAAACCGAATAAGGCTTCGGGTTCCATTCGCACCCGTGGGTATCAAAATCATACAGACGGAAGGAGGTAACTTTGGGCTTTGAAACTTTTAAAGAGACCTATACCGGCCGCATAAGGCCTATCGTTATGGGAAAAGGGGAAAATGCCGTTTCTGTCGGCGGAGAGACGTGTTATCCATTTTACCGTTTTGAAGGAGAAATGCCCAACAAGCCCAAAATCGCAATGGAGATCTGGGATATCGAACCTGTGGACTGGCCGGCCTCGGTTCTCGGCCACTTCAGAGATGTCGTCGCGGATCCTGCGGCCTGGGCGAAGAAATGCGCTGAAAAATATGGGGCCAATCTGATCGCCCTTCAACTCAAGAGCACAGACCCGAACGACCGCAATGCCAGTCCGGCGGATGCCGCCGTCACGGTAAAAAAGGTTCTTCAGGCCGTCGATGTTCCGATTATCGTATGGGGCACGGCCAATGTCCAGAAAGATGAAGAGGTTTTCAAGAAAGTAGCCGAAGAATGCAGGGATACAGGCTTGATCATCGGCCCCGTGGAAGATAAGAACCACAAAGGAATCGGCGCCAGTGCCATGGGGTTCGGACATATGGTGATCGCTTCCTCTCCCATCGACGTCAATCTCGCCAAACAGGTGAATATCCTTCTCGAAAACCTGGGCGTTCCAACAGACCGGATGATTATCGATCCGACCACCGGCGGTCTGGGATATGGGCTCGAATATACCTATTCCGTTATGGAGCGCATCCGGATGGCGGCGCTGACACAAAGCGACGATAAGTTGCAGCTGCCGATCATAAACAACCTGGGAAACGAGATATGGAAATGCAAAGAAGCGAAACTTTCGGCAGAAGAAGCGCCTGCTCTGGGAGATCCTGAGAAAAGAGGCATTTTGATGGAAGCGGTAGCCGCGATCTGCTATCTTTTGGCAGGCTCGGATGTTCTGATCATGCGGCATCCCGAAGCGATCCGCCTGGTTAAATCGTTCATCGACCTGGCCTTGGAAGGCGGAATGGCGACCGGCGTTGCCCCGATACAGAAAATATTGCCAGAGGTCAACACCGACTACGCCGCTCTGTCTCCGACTCCGAATTTGGCCTTCGATGAGGAAAAGCCGAAAAAAGCAGCCCCTCCCGCAAAAAAAGATAAACCGCCTGAACCGCCCAAGGCCGCCGAGGTGAAAAGAACCGTGGCGGTTGAAAAACCGGAGGTCGCCGCGGCGGAACCCCCGCCGGCAAAAGAAAAAGCCCCATCGGAAAGCGACGAGGCTGCGCAAGCGGCGTTGAAGGCAAAAATAGAATCGGAGGTGGCGGCCAGGCTCGAGGCTGATGTAAAGGCAACCATAGAAGCGAAAATGAAGGCCGAAGCCGAAGAAAAGGCAAAGGCGGAAGCCGAGATGAAAGCCAATGCAGAGGCCGAAGCCAAACTAAAGGCCGATGAACTGGCGGCGAGGTTCAAAGCCGACGAAGAAGCCATCCGAAAAAAACGGGTTGAAGAGAGAGAGGCTTTCCGCGCCGAGAAAAAAGCGGTTTTGGAAAAAACCATAAGGGTCGAAGAAAGATCCAACCTGGAAAAAATACTTATGAATCTCAACAGGATTCATCGGCGGGCCGCATGATAAACTCTCTGCCGCCATCGGAAAGACAGGTTCGACCGTGCGGGCCACGGCGCCGTATGGGAATGGAAAAGACTTTCCTGAAGCAACGGCGGAGGATTATCCGGTAGTTAATGAAAATCATCCATAAAGGAGTGGTACATGTCTAGATTAGTCGCATTTGCAGCCATTCAAGGCGCCTACAACATCGTCTCGAAAGTCGAAGGGGAATACAAAAAGGCGCTTGCCACCTACAATGCGGATGTCAAAGTCGGATTTCCGAACACGGCCTATTACCTGCCCGTGATCTATTCGCTGCTCGGCATCAAAGTGGAAACTCTGGAAGACATCAAAAAACCTCTTGATTTCGCCAGGGGGCTTTTGCCTCCCCACATCAAAGGCTCTCACCATTTGCCGTATTTAGGACCCCTTTTGGACGCGGGAATGGCGGCGCTTTTTGCTTTTGAGATCAAGGAAGTCCTGCGTTATCTGAATGAACCGGACTTTTATCTCCATTCCGAGGATATTGACGAGGACGGCGGAAAAATCTGGCTTGGTGCAGCGGATGACACGGTTTTTCGAAAACGGGGCGTCGAGTTCGTCGACGGTTCTGCGCCCGGCTTTGCGGCCATTGTCGGTTCTGCGCCGAATCCGGAAATAGCGAAGATGATCGTGGAAGAATATCAGAAAAGGAGCCTTTATATTTTTTGCGCCGCAAACCAGAACGGAACCACGTTGTGTCAGCAGCTCCTGGAGGCGGGCGTTCAGATCGGCTGGAACACGCGGATCGTGCCTTTCGGTCCGGATATCTCGTCGGCTATTTTTGCATTGGGGTTTGCGAACCGGGCCGCCATGGCATTCGGCGGAATTCAACCGGGCGATTATAAACGAATTCTTCTTTACAACAAAAATCGCATTTTCGCTTTCGTCAACGCCCTGGGGGATGTCAACGCCGAGTGGGCGGCGGCTGCCGCAGGGTGTGTCAACTGGGGGTTTCCGACCCTTGCAGATACCGACGTTCCCGAAATACTCCCGACAGGCGTATGCACGTATGAACATGTCGTTGCAAACGTGCCCCACGAAAACCTGGTCCAGCGCTCCGTAGAAGTGAGAGGACTCAAGGTGACCGTTTCCTCCATCGAAATTCCCTGTTCCTTCGGACCGGCCTACGAAGGGGAGCGTGTCAGAGGGCCAGACCTGTTTTGCCAGATGGGAGGGGGAAAGACCCAGTGCACCGAACTCGTAAAGAGGGCCGAAATGAATGAAATCGAAGACGGAAAGACCGTCATCATCGGCCCGGACATCGGTGATCTCAAAGAGGGGGGCGTGCTTCCCCTCGGCATCTTCGTTCAGGTTGCCGGCCGCGAATTCCAGACGGATTTCGAACCGATTCTGGAGCGCCAGATCCATCATCTGGTAAACTACATCCAGGGGATCATGCACATCGGCCAGCGCAATATCTCATGGATACGCGTCAGCAAAGGGGCCGTGGAAAAAGGATTTTCCCTCAAGCACCTCGGTGTTGTTTTGCATGCCAAATACCATCAGGACTTTAAAAAGATCGTAGACAAGGTCCAGGTGACACTTTACACCAAAAAAGAAGATGTCGACAAATTGACGAAAAGGGCGGTCGCGGACTACAGGTTGAGAGACGAACGGGTGGAAAACATGACCGACGAGGGGGAGCCCATTTATTACTCCTGCACCCTGTGCCAGTCTTTTGCACCCAATCATGTCTGTACGGTGAGCCCGGAGAGAACCGGTTTGTGCGGAGCTTATAACTGGATGGACTGCAAGGCTTCCTTTGAGATCAATCCAACCGGGCCGAATCAGCCTATTGAAAAAGGGGAATGCCTGGATCCCCGCCTGGGGCAGTGGAAAGGGGTCAATGAGTTTGTATATAAGGCATCCCGAGGAGCCGTCGATCACTACAATTTCTATTCCCTGGTCAAGGATCCGATGACGACCTGCGGATGCTGCGAATGTATCGCCGCAGTGCTGCCGTCCAGCAACGGCGTGATGACGGTCAACCGGGAATATGCCGGAGATACACCCTGCGGCATGAAGTTCACCACATTGGCCGGCGTCATGGGCGGTGGCGCGTCTTCAGCCGGTTTTGTCGGCCATTCGAAGTACAATATCACCCAGCGGAAGTTTATCCTGGGAGACGGAGGGCTGCTGCGGATGGTCTGGATGCCGAAAATGCTTAAAGAGGAAATAAAAGAAAGGCTTGAGAAGCGCGGAGAAGAATTGGGCTACCCTGGTTTTTACGATATGATCGCAGATGAGACCGTCGGCACTACGGAAGAGGAAATTTTAGCCTTCCTCAGGGAAAAGGGACATCCGGCACTATCCATGGAACCGATCATTACAGAATAATCACGGCAGGGTCATACGGACTGAAAAATGTCCAATACGCCTTGCAGCCTGCAAAACTTGCACGGACCACTTTAGATCAAGGAGAAAAATATGGCGCTTACCGGAATTCAGATTTTTAAGCTCCTTCCGAAAACCAACTGCGGTGAATGCGGCGTTCCCACATGCCTGGCGTTTGCAATGAATCTGGCGTCAGGAAAAGCGGAACTGGATTCCTGTCCGTACGTTTCGGATGAATCACGAGAAAAACTGGCGGAAGCCTCTGCGCCTCCGATCCGTCCGGTGAAAATCGGCAAGGGAGTTCGTTCGCTTACATGCGGCGGGGAAACGGTTCTATATCGCCATGAAAAAACCTTTTATAACGCGCCCGGGATTGCCGCGATGATCGGTTCGGACATTTCAACCGAAGATCTTGCGCTGAAGCTCAAGGCGTGGAATGCCATGCAGTATGAACGGGTCGGGCTGACGCTTCGGCCCGAATTGATCGCTTTAAAGGATTTCGGCGGTAATAAGGAATCATTTGCAGCTGCCGCCAAAACGATTGCCGAGACATCGGAATTCAACGTTATTCTTATGACCGAAGATGCGGAGGTTATGACAGCCGGAATCGAAGCCTGTAAATTTAAAAAACCGCTTTTGTATGCGGCAACCGCGGCCAACATAGACCGGCTTGCCGGCCTCGCAAAGGAAAATGAACTTCCCCTTGCGGTAAAGGCGGAGTCCATTGGGGCTCTGATCCCCTTGGTTCAAAGGCTGATCGATATAGGGCTGAAAGATATTGTGCTGGATTCGGGGTCCAGAGAAATCAAGCAATCCCTGGAGGACCTGGTCGCCATTCGGCGTGCCGCGCTAAAAGCCGGAAACAGAACGGTCGGTTTTCCCGTCATCAGTTTTCCATGCGAGATGACGGCTGATCTGGCGATGGAAACCCTGATCGCATCGATGCATATCGCCAAGTATGCCGGATTGCTGGTGCTGTCGGATTTTTCCGGAGAAAGCCTTTTTCCGCTTCTGCTCGAGCGCCTGAACATCTTTACCGATCCCCAGCGGCCCATGACGGTTACCGAGGGTATTTACGAAATCGGCAGCCCGAATGAAAACTCACCGGTCATGCTCACAACCAACTTCGCCCTGACGTATTTTATCGTTTCCGGAGAGATCGAGGGGAGCAGGGTTCCGACATGGCTCTTGATCAAGGATTCGGAAGGGCTGTCCGTCATGACCGCATGGGCGGCCGGTAAGTTTTCTGGCGACGACGTCGGGGTGTTTGTTAAAAAATGCGGGATCATGGACAAAATCAAACACAAGGAACTCATCATCCCCGGCTATGCCGCCGCGATTGCCGGAGATGTTGAAGAGGAACTGGAGGGATGGACGATTCACGTGGGGCCCCGAGAGGCCGCCCATATTCCCGCATACTTGAAGTCCAAGTAAAAAAATATAAAATGCCCTGGATGTGGAACAAGTCCGGCGGCCGATAAAACGGTCTGATGGGCTGGCAGGGCTTTTAAAAGAGGTTGTCGTTGAAGTCAATGCCGACGACAGAAAGGGGGAGTTATGCTTCTTATCGGGGAAAGCTTAAATGTCATGTCCAAAAAAATCGGACAGGCTTTCAAGGATCGCGACGCAAAACCGATTCAAGAAGAAGCGCTTTTTCAGAAGGGAAAGGGGATGGATTTTATCGACATCAACCTGGGTCCGGCGAAAAAAGACGGACATGAGCTGATGCCCTGGGTCATCGAAAAGGTTCAGGAGGTTGTCGACGATATTCCGCTGGTTCTGGATACATCAAACATCGACGCCATAGAAGCGGGGCTCAAGGTTTGCAAACTAAAACCGATCATCAATTCCATCATGTGCCGATCGGAGAGATATGAAAAGATGATCCCGCTGGCGGCCCAATACAATGCCGATTTCATTGCGCTCATGTGGGGACCGGAAGGACTTCCCAGAGATGAAAATGAACGCGCGGCGCTTTGTGTCGAACTGGTCTATGCGGCAAATGAAGCCGGAATCGAAAACGACAGGATCTGGGTGGACGGCGTGGTGACGCCCATCAACATTCAGCAGCCGCAAGCTGTCAGCCTGATGGCGTTCATGTCGATGCTCCAGGACATCGCGCCGGGGGCCAGAAGTACATGCGGATTGTCGAACGTGTCGAATGGTCCTCCGGCTCACTTGCGCCCTATTCTCAATCAAACGTATATGGTCATGTTGATGAAATACGGGATGCAGTCCGTGATTGCGGATCCGCTGGACGCCCAACTGGCAGAAATAGCCAAAGGAAAGCGCCAGGACATCGTCGATGTGATTTACTCGGTCATGGACGGCGATACTCCCGATTTGGGCAGCCTATCGAAAGAGCTTCAGGACTATGTAAAAACCACAAATGTCATTCTCGGCAAAACGCTCTACTCGGATTCGTGGCTGGACATATGACACATGGTAAAAAACAGCTCCACCCGAGATGCGGTGGGGCTGTTTTTATTAAGGATCCGTATGCCCCGAATCGATGATTATGAAAATGCCCGGCGCATCGTCGTCGAAAAACTCTCGAAAGAATCATTCCAGGAAACGGCTGAACGTGCAGGATTTGAAACGCTTTGTTCCAAAGTCCTGAAGATTCCATTTCTTGACCGGTTATACCGCGTCGACTATCCATCGTTTATTTTTACGGACGAAAGGGAAAACAGCCGGCAGGTTCCCATTCAGGAACAGGTGTTAATCCTTCATTACCTGTCCGCCGAAAATCCTGCTCCGATAACCGGCACATGGGTCTCCTATCGGGAAATTTCAGGCGCATCCTTTTACTACAGCGCCTTTGTCAAACGGGCCATCGATCCTCTGAAAAAGGTTTTCGGCTGTAAAATTGAAGCGTTTTCTGAAACGGCAAGGCGGCTGAGCGGCACGGTGATCCATGAAGGAGACACAGGTTTTGAATTTCATGTTTTCCCAAGGGTGCCGATTCGCTTGATTCTATGGAAAGGAGACGATGAATTCGATCCTGCGGCCGCCATCATTTTCGACCGTTCCATAGAATACATCCTGTCCCCGGAAGATATCGCCTGGCTGTCCGGCATGCTGGTTTACCGCCTGATATCCCTTTATCCTTTCCAATGTGCTTGAAAACACCGGCATTCTCTGGTAATTTCATATCAAATCCATCACGGTTGAATTGACGGGTACCCCAGCGGCTTACAAAAAAGCGATCGGTTTCTCATAAAAGGAGGTTTTGATGATCCAATCAAAAGCTCTTGAGGTCAATATTGCCGATTACCATGTAGAGGTCGCCATTGATTCGAAATACGAGACGATCCTGGAGGCGCTATCCAGGTATTTCGGATTGAGAGAGGGGTTGATGACCTTTCTCGCCGAACTGTCTCACCCCTATAGAAACTGGCAATTCATCGTTAAGGAAGCCAGGAACTATTCTCTCAATTACTTCCACCTGCTCAAAAGCCATCCAAAAGGCGGTGAAGCCGCCCGCTTGTTTACCGAGATCTATGCCCATGCCCTCGAATCAGCAGCGTCGATGGGAATAAAGGCGGATGCAGCGGACAATCTGCTTTTGTTTTTGCAGAAAATCATCACCGGTGCCGACGCCGACATCGAGAAATTCGTTCCCGCACTTCAAACCGCTTTTCACAGGATCGCGGGCCAGCAAAACGCGCTGTTTTTTCTGTTTGTAAAAAGCTACTACCAGATCAAACGCCTGGCCCAAGAGATTCTACGTCGCTATCCACCGGAAGTTTTTGGCGGGTTCAGGGAATTGAATCTTCTTTTGATAAAATATTTTCAATATACGTACACCTGCTGGCTGGCCAAAGAGAATCCCGGAGATTGGCTGCTGAAAGAGGCGGGTGAAATCGGCGACAAGGAGAAGTTCGGTCTGGTCTTCAAAGACATCTGCCATGACCGGATCGGACAATGGAACAGACGGCTTTATGTGACTGCCCATAGTGGTGATGTCGATTCAGTGCAGGTGACGGAAAGACTTCTGGAGCTGCCGGGGTATATCGAAATTGTCGAGATTTACCGTAACATCCCATCCAGACTGCTGGCACATGGAGAAGAGAAAGGGCAGGGGAATCAGTGGAAGCTGTTATTTCTGTTTCATATAATGGGTATTTTCGGGCTTTCGAGCATTCACGAAGAAACATTGCGGGACATTAACAGAGTCTTGAGCTGGCTTGTCGAAAATGAGAAATACTGGAATATCGACAAGCTCATTCAAAAGACATTTTCCATACTTAAAGATCAAACGGAAAAATATCCTACAACCGCTTTGAACTGTGTCTTGAATATGGGCAGGAGCATCTACCGAACGGACGACATCGAACTGATCGACCTTTTTGTCGAGTCCGTCGTCGATCTTGGATTTCAGACGCCGAAAATCCGCGGGGTTGGAAGCGACTGGCAGGTAGAGGCCAACAGCGCCCATATCTTGAATATCCAGACGTGGCTGGAGCTTATCGAGCTAAATCCCAGGCATTCGGTTCGGCTTCTTTCCAGTCTGATTGTGTATCTTTCTCTTTTCGGGATATTCATAAAAGACACCGACCTGTTTCCCCGTGAAATAACAAAGCTTCTGAATGCCGATATAGCTCCCGTGTACAACCTGATAAAGCAACTTGCACGACTTTTTCCGATTTATTTCAACGATATCGGTGCTGAAGGCGTCCTCAGGGAGGTTTCCACCGAACTAGATGAAATTACCAACCGTAAAGATCCTCTCGTTCACTTTCTTCGAAAGCAGAGTCATGTTGAAAGCAGTAACCGAATCATCCCGTTCATGGAAGCTGTTTTCGAATACTGGAAAACGAAAAACAAGGAAATCTTAAAGCCTTTCATACCCCCGGACATTTACGACCAAACTTTTACAAGCGGAATCTATGTTGACGGAATGCAGCGGCTAATGACGCGACTGGATCACCTGCAAATCCGGCCTCCAAAGAATTTTTTAACACTGCAAGAAAACGAAATCCGGTATTTTCTGGAAGACCTGCCCGGTGTTTCAGAAACCGATATCAAACGCCTGATGCTTGCTGTTTCGCTGTATAAACTGCTGTATCAGAAATACAGCCTGGATTTTGTCGAAATCCAGAACTATCTGTCTTGTCTTTCGACCGAGGCCTTTCCCGGGTTGGACAGGCTGAAAGAAGCGCTCGACGAAAAAGACCTGAGAAAAAAACTATACCTTCTTCTGCAATATCTCAATCATCTTAAAAGTTTGATTCTATCGGATGAAATGTATGAGGCCAGGGAAGACATTTATAAAAAGCGGCACATTACCGTGGATATTCCTTCCGTATACGGCAGCTACCGCGAGAAAAAGTTCGACGCACTGGGGTTGACCTTTCGCATCGAATCTCTGGTCAACGCCCTGTTTGACGACCTTATCAACGAAATCGATCTGACCCTTATCACCAAAGCCGCCTTTCATCAGATTTATGCGGTCATACGGCTTTTCAACGAAGCTTTGGCGTTGGACGGTATCGCCTCGGTTGAAATGGAGCGCCAACTCGACCTTCTCGCCCATTCCCTGGAGGCCAAAGGATTTACGTTCACCCAATACCTAGATATTTTCAAAGGGTTTGCCCAGGCTTTGAGGAACATCGTCAGCGACCATTTCCAAAACGTTCACGAAAAGAACCTGAACCGGATCCTTTCGATGATGCCCCTGGATGAACTGCTTTCCAGATTCATGCCCAAAGACGATGGCATCGAACCGGAAAAATTACGGTGCAGGGTTTCCGAAATATTTTTCCGCGACAGGATCACGCTTTCGCCCGGCCTTCAGCAGCTCGATCTGTTCATCAGCCGTATTTTCAGCACCCTTTTTCACCAAGCGACGAAACTGCCCAAAGACAATCTGCATCAGCTTCTTTTGTACGATCCCGAGAGTGCGACCCTTTCCATCGACCATGCCGACGGCAGGCTCGCCAGCATGATCAATCTGGGCAATAAAGGGTATAACATGGTGATGCTGAAAAATTGCGGTCTGCCGGTACCTTCCGGTTTTATTGTTACAACGGAAGCCTTCCGCTGCAGGGAGGTCATTGATGGCTATTCGCCTGCCGAGAGGAATTTTAAAGAGAAAATAGCCCGTCATATCAAGGAGGTGGAAAAGATTGTCGGGAAAAAATTCGGCAGCCCCGAAAACCCCCTGCTGTTTTCCGTAAGGAGCGGAGCGACAATCTCGCAACCCGGCATGATGGATACCCTTCTTGACGTCGGAATCAATGAAGACATCATCAACGGTATGGCCGCAAAAACCGCGAATGTCTGGTTTGCATGGGACAATTACAGGCGGTTTCTGCAATGTTTCGGTATGTCGTTCGGTATGGAAAGGGATGATTTTGACGCCGTTATGAACAAACACAAGAAAGAGCTGGGCAAACCCCTGAAAAGACTATTTTCCGGCAGCCAGATGAGAGATATCGCACTGGCCTATAAGCGCTTGGTGGAAGACGCGGGTTTTATGATTCCGGCGGATCCTTTCGAGCAGCTCTGCGTGGCGATAAAAAACGTTTTTCGTTCCTGGGAGTCTCCGATAGCGCGAACATATCGCAAAATCATGGGGATTTCAGACGACTGGGGTACCGCGGTGACCGTCCAATCCATGGTTTACGGCAATATCTCCCACACGTCTTCGGGCACAGGGGTTTTTTTCACCCATAACCCCAGATGGTCCGGTGATACCCTGCGGCTATGGGGAGATTTTACCATCGGTAATCAGGGGGAAGACGTCGTATTGGGGCTGGTAAAAACGATGCCCATTTCCATCATTCAGCAGGACACCGAAATGAGGGAGACCGATATCACACTCGAGTCGCATTTTCCGTATATTTATATGGAATTGAAGCGCTGGGCCAATGAATTGATTTATTCCAGGGGATGGAGTCCGCAGGAGATGGAGTTTACCTTTGAAAGCCCGCAGGCAGAGGATCTTTATCTTCTTCAGACCAGAGACATGGCCATGCGGGAACGTAAAGACATTTTTCGGTTTGACCTGGAAAGCATTCCCGAAGACCGGTACCTCGGACACGGCATAGGTGTCAGCGGCGGGGCCATGAGCGGACGCGCCGTCTACAGCCTGGAGGAAATCGATAAATGGAGAAAGGCGGATCCGAACGCCAGTTTGATATTGCTCAGAGCCGATACCGTACCGGACGACATTCGGGAAATCAACGCCTGTGACGGTCTTTTGACCGCAAGGGGCGGTTTGACATCCCATGCAGCGGTCGTGGCGCACCGGCTCGGAAAAACCTGCGTGGTCGGATGCGGTGATCTGTATTGTAATGAAAAAGAGGGGGTGACGACGATCAACCAGGTAAAGATCAAATCAGGAGATTTTATCAGTATAGACGGTCATGAGGGAACGGTTTACAGGGGAAAGCTCGTTGTTAAAAGAGGGAGATAAAGATGAACAGGGGAAGAAAAATTGGCGTCAATGGTCTGGGTCGGATCGGTAAACTTACAGTATGGCACCATTTGGCCAGAAAATACTTTTCCGAGATCGTCGTAAATATTGGAAGACAGGCGGGCGGTTCGATCGAGGATATTGCCCACTACATGGAAAGAGATTCGACTTATGGCTCCCTCGGGGCATTCCTGTACGGCGGCTGTCAGGCAAGGCCGGTAATACGGGACGTGAGCGATGCGGACGGCACAATGACCGCGGACGGAACAACCGTAACTGTTTTGCGCTCCCACAGAAATCCCTGCGAGATTCGATGGGAGGAGTACGGGGTTGAGCTTGTGGTTGACACGACCGGGAGGTTTCGCGATCCAACCCTTTCTCCGGATCATCCCGAAGGATCGCTTCGGGGACATCTGCAGGGCGGAGCGAAGCGGGTGATCGTCTCGGCTCCTTTTAAAATCAAAGACAAGAGGCGAAACATGCCCCAAGACGCCGTGACGACGGTCATGGGAATAAATGAAAACGATTATGACCCGCGGCTGCATCGCATCATTTCCGCGGCTTCCTGCACCACGACGTGCCTTGCGCACATGATCAAGCCACTCATCGACCATTTTGGCCATCAGAAAATACTGTCGGCGTCCATGGCCACGATTCACGCCGTCACAGGATCTCAAGAGGTTCTGGATCGCCTACCCGATGCGGGTGCAAAGGACTTGCGAAAAAACAGAAGCGTTATCAACAACATCATCCTGACCACCACAGGGGCCGCAGACACGCTGCGGCTCGTCATTCCTGAAATGAGCCGCATCGGCTTTATCGCCGAGTCCGTGCGGATACCCATTTCCACCGGGTCGCTGATCATCCTGGTCGTGAATCTGCAGGACGAGTTGATGGGCAGCCCGATTTCAAGAGAGTTGATCAACGACATATACCGGCAGGCGTCTTCAAATGGCGCCGGCGGATATCTTTGCTACACGGAAAAGCAAAATGTATCGGGGGATATTATCGGAATGCCGAAGGCCGCCGCGATCATCGAGGGCCACGAAACCCACAGGCGCACCGCTGAAGTCGCCATCAATCTGGAAAAAGTTCCGGAATTGGACAAGTCGATCCTCTCTTCGCTCAAGACGTCCACCATTCGGATTCCGATCACCCAGGCCGTCATCTATGGATGGTACGACAACGAATTGGGAAGCTATGTCCATATGCTCGGGGATCGGACAGTCACAATCGATGAACTCCTATAAGTACTCAGGAGGGGATCGTATTTCCTACTTGTTCGGTCAGGGCCACGAATTCGGCGACGGATAGCGTTTCCGCCCGCCTGCAGGGTGCTATTCCCGCATATTCCAAAACCTTTTCAGCTGTTTTTGCATCGAGGGCAAGTTCACCGCCGGAAAGCGCATTTTTAAGCGTTTTTCTTCTTTTGGAAAACCCGGCCTTTACCACCTTGAGTAAAAGTGTCTCATCGGACGCAGGGTGGTCCGGTGCGTCCTTAAACCGGATTTCCAATACCTGCGAATCGACGTCCGCTTTAGGAAAAAAAACAGATCCCGGCACTTCTACAAGCTTTCGAACCACCGAGCAGTAATCCAATACGACCGTCAGACGACCGTAATCCTTGCATCCGGGCCGGGCGGTAAGACGCCGGGCCAGCTCCTTTTGCAGCATAAAAACCGCCCGCGAGACCACCTGCCTGGACTCAATCAGACGGATGATGACCTGCGAGGAGATGTTGTAGGGAAGATTTCCGAAAACGACGATCTTTTGCGTCCCGGGAAAAACAAACGCTTTGAAGTCTATTTGTAATATATCCCGGTTGATCAAAACGACATTGGAAATATTTCTCTTGAACAGTTCTCCTTTCAGCACTTCAGTAAGTTCGGAATCAATTTCCACCGCAAATACTTTGTCTGCGGCCCGTGCAAGCGGAATCGTCAATGCACCGAGACCCGCGCCGATTTCCAGGATGGTATCACCGGATAAGATCCCCGCCAGTTCGACGATTTTTTCTGCAACAGCCGGCTGACTCAAAAAGTGCTGACCCCAGTGCTTTTTTGTCCGGACATTCGAACTGCTTAAAAGCGTCCGGGGTGATCGTTGGGTTTCAAAACGCATGGTTCATCGTCTTTTATATAATTTTTTCTGCCTATCGGGTTGGTTGAAAACCGATGACATATGCCTAGAAGCCATTCCAGAACCTCGTCTGAGGCCCGATGGCTGCGTTGCAGGTTTCCTCCAAATGCTCACAACCTACCGTGTGTGCCCCGCTTTTTCGTCAACCTGCGCCTTGCCCTCCAACCGAATCCAAGGTTGTGATACGGCTTCTACCATATAAACAGCTGGCTTTCAATTGCTCCCCGCCGCCTTACCCTTCGTCCTGCTGAGCCGCCGCAATCGATGAATCCATCGATGATTTCTTGACTTTTACTAAATAGTTCATTACGTTGGCAACTTAGATCATGCGGAGAAAAACGCCCATAACTAATAAACCGAGACAAAGGAGGATCCCATGGCTAGAAAAAAAGGAAAGCCGGTCAGCTTCGATGCAATGGTGAAGTTTTTTTTAAAAACTTACCACATTCCGACTACCAGGGATGTAGAAAAACTGGCCGTAAGACTCGATCGAATCGAAGATCTCATTAAGGCATATCAATCATCCGGGCGGGGTCGCCGAACAATTGCCACGGCTTCCTCCAGAGAAAAAGGCACTGCCAAAACGGGAAGGAAAACCGCGTCGGACGTCGTTTTGGAGACGATTGGAAAATCCAAACAGGGTATCGGATTTTCGGAAATTAAATCCAAAACAGGATATCCTGAAAAAAAGCTTCGCAATATCATTTTCAGATTGAGCAAAATCGGAAAGATCAAGAGGGAAAACAGAGGAATTTATGTTTCTGCATGACGCTCCTCTTAGGAATGGGCCTCGATCTGTCGAAACCACAGGCCGTCAATGCTCATATGCGAAATCGATGACATTCAGCGGGGAAAAAGGGCATGCGGTTGGATAAAAACAATCCAGGTATAAGCGAGCATCAACGAATCGGCGGTTACACCGTGAAACGCGTCCTCGAGCTCAAGGAAATCCGATCCATATTCTACGAGCTCGAGCATACGAACACTGGCGCCAAACATGTTCACATCAGCAATCAGGACAGGGAAAACACCTTCAGTGTCGCTTTTAAGACAGTGCCGGCCGATTCGACAGGGATCGCTCATATCTTAGAGCATACGGTTTTGTGCGGTTCCGTCAGATATCCGGTTCGGGATCCTTTTTTTTCTATGCTGAAAAGAAGTCTCAGTACATTCATGAATGCGTTCACCGCTCCGGACTGGACCATGTATCCTTTTTCGACCCAAAACCGCAAAGACTTCTACAACCTGATGGACGTTTATCTGGATGCGGTCTTTTTTCCGAAAATCGACCGCCTGTCTTTCAGTCAGGAAGGGTGCCGGATCGAAATCGGGGAAAAGCCGGCGCAAGGAGATGCCGATACTCTCGTTTATAAAGGGGTTGTTTATAACGAGATGAAAGGCGCCATGTCTTCTCCGGACCATGTCCTGGAAAGAGCCCTCATGTCCGAACTGTATCCTGCTACGACCTATCGATTTAATTCAGGAGGAGATCCTTCGGTCATTCCAAGTTTGACCTATCAACAACTGGTATCTTTTCATCGGCTTCACTATCATCCGAGCAACAGTTTTTTTTATACGTATGGGAATCTATCCCTGAAAGACCACCTGTCCTTTATTGAGGAAAAAATTCTAAGCCGTTTTGATCCAATCGATCCCCAGACCCAAGTCCCTTCCCAGCCCCGATGGCGAAAGCCGCAAGCAGCCACTCACTATTACAGCCTGGGAAAAGACGAAAATCCTTTGAAGAAAGCTCAAGTGGCCGTGGCATGGCTTACAGCCGAAATCCGAGACACATTCGAAGTGCTTTCACTCATCCTTCTGGAGCATATTCTCTTGGGGCACGCGGCCTCTCCTCTGCGAAAAGCCTTGATCGATTCCGGTCTGGGAAGTTCCCTGTGCGACGGCAGCGGATATACCCCGGACTATCGGGATACCCTTTTCGTTTGCGGGCTTAAAGATGTCAAACCGGACGATGCCGAACGGATCGAGGCCGTCGTTTTCGACACCTTGAGTCGACTCGTTGATGAAGGGATAGACGGCCGGCTCATCGAATCCGCAATCCACCAGATCGAATTCCATCGAAAGGAGATAACCAACCAGCCGTATCCTTATGGCATCAAGCTGCTGTTGATTTTTTCGGGATCCTGGTTTCACGGCGCCGATCCGGTAAGATTGTTTCAATTCGATACCGACCTGGCTCTCATTCGACAAAAAATAGGCCAGGAGGCCTTTTTTGAAAACCAGATCCGAAAACATTTTCTTGACAATCCCCACCGGGTCCGGGTGGCTCTCCTGCCGGATCAGAGCATGGAAGAAAAAGAACGCGAAAAGGTATCGCAAGAACTCCACCGTGTCCGCGCCGGACTATCTGCCTCTCAAATCGAGCAGATCCGGATGGATGCGGAGGCGCTCAAGCGCCTGCAGGAAACCGAACAGGACGTCTCCTGCCTTCCCACCCTGACTTTGGAAGATATCCCTTCGGAAATTGAAGCGGTGACGGAGCATGCGGTACAGGATGATATTTGCCTGACCTCCTATCTTCAGCCTACGGGCGATATCTTTTACCTTTCCATCGCCGCAGGCACGGGGCTTGTTGCCGAGAGACTGGTCCCGCTTGTCCCTTTTTTCTGCCATGGGTTTTCCAGAACCGGAACGACCTCTTACGATTACACAGAGATCGCCCAGCGCATTGCCCAGTTTACGGGCGGGTTTGCCCTGTCGGCCAATTCGAGAACCGGATTTGAAGAACCCGGCCCATGTATCCCTTTTGTCCTTCTAAACGGCAAGTGTCTTGTCCGCAACCTGGAAAATATGTTCGACCTTATCGAAGAACTGGTTTACCGTTTCGATTTTTCCGACCTGAATCGACTGAGGACTCTGCTGCTTGAGTACAGAGCCGCGATGGAAGGCAATGTCGTTCACAACGGTCACAGGCTCGCGTTATCCCTGGCTTCCAGGAACTTTTCGGCGGCCAATGCATTAAATGAATCCTGGCACGGGATTCATCAACTCCAGATGATCAAGCGTCTGACAGACGACCTGACAGAGGAAAGGCTCGCCGCGCTCGCAACGGATCTTTCCACCGTGGGACGTACGCTATTTTGCCGGAAAAATATCAAGACGGCGATCATCGGAGAGGAGCCCGCACTTACCCCGGCTGCATCCCGGGTACAAAGTCTGATTCGGGGGATAGAGGAAGGAGCCGGCTGCGGGTTTTTATGGCCCGGCCGTTCTGACGGCGGCAAGGCCCCCAGAGAGGGCTGGAGCACCGCCACGGCGGTATCGTTTGTGGCGTGCACATTCGAAACGGCGGCCATGGCCCATGAAGACTCCCCGTGCCTGGCAGTGATCGGCAAATTGATCCGCTCCCTGTATCTGCACCGGGAAATCAGGGAAAAAGGAGGCGCTTACGGCGGGTTGGCTGTCTACAACCCGGAGGACGGTCTGTTCGGGATGGCCTCTTACAGGGACCCCCATATCGTCTCGACGCTGGATGTCTATCAAAAAGCCATGACATTTATCCGGACCGGAAATTACGCCGACGACGACATCAAAGAGGCGATTCTTCAGGTGTGCGCCGATATCGACAAGCCGGATCCGCCGGGTCCTTCGGCCAAAAAAGCCTTTTATCGTAAAATACTTTCCATCCCGGATGAGGCGAGACAAAAATTCAAGACCCGCCTTCTTTCGCTGACACGCGGTCCCATCCTGAGGGCGGCGGAAAAATATTTCGCACAGGATCCGGCAAGAATCGCTGTTGCGGTCATTTCAAGCCGGGACAAACTGCAGGAAGCCAATCAACAGTTTGCAGATCAACCCCTGGAAGTTTTCGGGATTTAAGCCACGGGATTTCTGGAACGGAAAAATTACGATTCCTGCCGCACAAACCAAGGAAAAAAGACAACGGGAAAAATGATACAGCTCATCAGAGGTTTCAGAGATATTCTTCCGGGTGAAGTGGAAATCTGGCAGCATATAGAAAACACCGCCGTCTCCCTTTTCAAAGATTTTGGATTTGAGGAGATCCGATTGCCCATAATGGAAAAAACCGAGCTTTTCGCCAGGAGTATCGGCGAAGATACGGACATCGTGGAAAAGGAGATGTATACGTTTACGGACCGGGGAGGAGATCTCATCACCTTGCGGCCGGAGGCGACGGCTTCGATCATGCGGTCTTATATCCAGCACAAGTTGTATACCAAAAATCCGATTCATAAATTTTACACCATCGGTCCGATGTTTCGGAGAGAGCGGCCGCAAAAAGGGCGATATCGGCAGTTTTACCAGATCAATGCGGAGATCATCGGCGTTGCATCGCCCCTGGCCGACGCGCAGCTGATTTTTCTTTTGTCCGTGCTTTTTTCAAGGCTTTCGGTTTCGGATGGTTGCGCACATGTCAATTCCCTGGGATGTCCGGCCTGTCGCCCCGCATTTCGACAAAAACTTTCGGCTTTCCTGTCCGATAAAAAAGAAGGTCTGTGTGCCGATTGCAACCGGCGCCAGGAACGAAATCCCCTTCGGGTTTTTGATTGCAAAGTTCCTTCCTGCCGAGAGATTATGGCTGATGCGCCGTCTATTCTCGATTTTCTCTGTGACGATTGCGCCTCGGATTTTCGGGTACTCACGCGTGCGCTCGAACGCCTCGATGTGCCGTTTCTCGTCGACAAACGTCTTGTCAGAGGGCTCGACTACTATACCCGCGCCACTTTCGAGATTCAGACCGGTTCTCTGGGTGCGCAGAGCGCGGTGGCCGGCGGCGGCCGGTACGACGCTCTTGTGGGAGAGCTTGGCGGGCCGGATACACCCGGCACCGGTTTTGCCATCGGGTTCGATCGGCTGGCCGAAATAGTCGGACAATCTTCTCCGGATTATCGCAAGAAACCGGATATTTTCATTGCCGCACTCGGCGGGAAAAGCGCATCCATGGCTTTTGACTGGAGTTGCGCACTCGGTCTCGATGGAGTTCGGGCCGAGACGGCCTTCGGTGATAGAAGTCTCAAAAGCCAGATGAAACATGCCGACCGGCTGGGTGCAAGATATGTATTGATCGTCGGAGAAGATGAACTCGAACTCGGGTCGGCAATCCTGCGGAACATGGCGACAAAGGAGCAGCATGCCGTTGCCTTTGAGAATCTTGTGGCGGCGATCAGGCAAATAGTAGGACCTACGGCGGATTGATTACAGAAATATTTTTTTGAAAGGAGCACATCGATTGACCGATCTATTGGGTGAAATGAGGCGAACCCACAGTTGCGGGGAACTGGGGGTTGAAGCTGTGGGAAAAGAAGTGGTTCTTATGGGATGGGTACAGCGTCGACGGGATCACGGGGGCGTTATCTTTGTAGATCTTCGTGACCGGGAGGGGATTACGCAAGTTGTTTTCAATCCGTTGCAAAGCCAGTCCGTTCACGAAAAGGCACATGCGATTCGCAGCGAATATGTGATCGGTATCCGGGGGAGCGTGGGAAATAGGCCGGAAGGCATGGTCAATCCGAAGATAAGGACCGGGGGCATAGAGGTCATGGCGACGGAATTGAAAATTTTGAATACCGCAACCACGCCCCCCTTTTTGATTGAAGATGATCTGGAGGTTTCTGAATCGATCCGTTTGACACACAGGCATATCGACCTGCGTCGCAATCCGTTTCAGAAAAATATCAAAATACGGCATCAGGCGGCCATGTCCGTCCATAACTATTTGAATCAAAATGGTTTTCTTAATATCGAAACCCCTTTTCTCACCCGCAGCACCCCGGAAGGCGCCCGGGATTACCTGGTCCCGAGTCGGGTCAATACCGGCCAGTTTTACGCCCTGCCTCAATCCCCGCAGCTTTTCAAACAGCTTTTGATGATTTCGGGATTCGACCGCTATTATCAGATCGTCCGCTGCTTCAGGGACGAAGACCTGCGGGCGGACCGTCAGCCGGAGTTCACCCAGATCGATATGGAAATGAGCTTTGTCGGCGAAGAAGACGTGATGAAAGTCGCCGAAGGCATGATGAAAGCGGTTTTCAAGGATGTCGCCGGGATTCCTATCGTCACGCCTTTTCCAAGGCTTACCTATCAGGAAGCCATGGACCGATATGGTCTCGACAAGCCGGATACCCGCTTCGGCCTGCAGCTATGCGATATCTCCGATATCATGAGGAACTCCGGATTTAACCTATTTGCGGAAACGGTGGAAAGAGGCGGCATCGTCAAAGTGCTCAATGCCAAAGGCTGCATCGATTTATCGAGAAAGGAGATCGATGATTTCACGGACTATGTTTCCGTTTACAAGGCAAAGGGGCTTGCCTGGATAAAGGTAAGAGAAGATTCCTGGCAGTCTCCGATCGCCAAGTTTTTTTCCGAAGAGGAAAAAGAACTGATGCGCCGGCGTATCGACATGGCGCCCGGGGACCTGGTTTTCTTCCTGGCGGACGAGCCGAAAATTGCCAATGAATCTCTCGGCCATCTGAGAAACCATCTGGGTAAAACCCTGGGACTCATCGACGAGACGGCATACAACTTTTTATGGATCACCCGCTTTCCGCTGTTTGAATACGACGAAACCGAGCAGCGCTGCCAGTCCCTGCACCATCCTTTTACCGCGCCGCTGGAGGAAGACTGCCCGGCTCTTGAAAAAAATCCGCTGTCCGTCCGATCTCGGGCTTACGATCTGGTGTTAAACGGAACAGAAATCGGCGGGGGAAGCATCCGTATCCACCAGCGTGCCATCCAGGAAACCGTTTTCCATGTCCTCGGGATGGATCGAAAAACCTATGAAGAAAAATTCGGCTTTATGCTGTCCGCGCTCGATTCCGGGGCACCCCCCCACGGCGGGATCGCTTTCGGGTTCGATCGGCTCGTGATGCTCCTTTGCGGCCAGTCCTCGATCCGGGACGTCATTGCGTTTCCCAAGACCCAGCGAGCGGCCTGCCTGTTGACCAGCGCACCGGCCTTTGTCGAGACGTCGCAACTTGATGAATTGAATATCAAGATAAAGGTGTAGGCATATCTTCAGACAATTTTTTCTTGACTTTATACTTGGATCTTTTTAGATATCCATTTTTAATTTGGGTTAAAGGTTATTCCTCGGTAGCTCAATTGGCAGAGCGGGTGGCTGTTAACCACTAGGTTGTAGGTTCGAGTCCTACCCGAGGAGCCAACCACGAATGCAACCCACTTCCTAACCGGTTGCTTAACAAATAGAGCCCCGCATCCATGATGCGGGGCTTCGTTGTTGATAGGGCGGTGATTTCATAAAGTTACGCTTTGTCCCACACCCCCGGCGGCATTCTCCATTCTCCGCCAAACCGCCTGTTTCATGTCCAGCGCTGAATATTTAACCTGAAATTCGCCTTCGGCCCCCGAAACGAACGCGAAATTCTCCGATTCTCCGTTTTTCAGAATTCCTTGGTTAACAGGCCGGTTCTATTAGGGACACCACATTCTATGGGCAGTAGCCTAAAAATAGCCGAATATCCTTTCTGTAGCCGATTCATTCGGGAGTTGGTCGAGAAAAATTCACATAGTGGAATTGTTGCTTGACAGGGATTTTGTTTATCGTATGATAGATCATCTGATATCGCGCGTGATATGAATTCTGTGTCGTTAAGATTTCCCCGACTTTTCAAGGAGAGCGCCATTGAACGCCCAGACCGATATTCCTCGACTGGTCCGTGAGCTGCGGGAGCGGACGGGCCTGACCCAGGAAAAGTTCGCCGCCAGGCTTGGCGTGACCTTCCCCACCATCAACCGCTGGGAAAACGGCCGCGCCCGGCCGTCGCCGCTGGCCATGGAAAAAATAGAGGCGCTGCTGCGCAGCATGGGCGAGCGGGGCAGCGATCTGCTCGCTGAACTCCTCGGCGATGAGCCGGTGTAGAAAGGATAGATTAAGGCAGTGAAACGTACGTTTTGGGAGCAAACACGATGAGTAAAAGCACGACCAGGGAAATCATTGACCGCATTTTCAAGGAGCCGGGCATCAAATACGAACTCACCGAGTTTGAAGCCTTGGGCAAGCCCATCCACGAGATTCTCGACATTCAGGCCAAAACCGTTGACACCGGCCGCGATGCCGGCAAGACCAAGTACTTTCTGAAAAGCCAGGTTCCCTTTTCCTCTGGGAAGGAAGAGGTCCAGGTCCATGTGGACGGCGGCAAGTCGGCGCCCGAGGAGATCGTCCGCCAGCTTTGGGTGTACAAGCTGATCCACCAGTACGGCTACCAGCCCGATGAGATCGAACTGGAAAAAAGCGTTCAATTCGGCACCGAGGTGGGCACCAAGGCCGCCGACATCATCGTGTATACCGATGCCGACAAGGAAACCCCCAAGATCATCGTCGAATGCAAGAAGCCCAAGCGCAAGGACGGCATCGAGCAGCTTAAAAGCTACATGAACGCCAAGGGTGCGCCGGTGGCGGTCTGGTCCAACGGCAGCGACAGCGTGATTTTGTACCGCCCCTATCCCAGGGAATTCGACGACACCCTGGTGGATATCCCCCGGCGCGGCCAGGAACCCAAGGACGTGCTGGAGGCCAAAAAGACCCTGTTGCAGCTCAGAACGGAATTCAACTTCAAAAAGATCGTCCAGGATCTGGAGGAGCTGGTTCTGGCCGACAGCGGCAAGGATGAGTTCAACGAAATCTTCAAACTCATCTTCGCCAAAATCTGGGATGAACGCGAGGCCCAGGAAAACCGCAAGGACAAGGTGGTGGAATTCCGCAAGGCCCTGGACCCGGACATCACCTACGACCGCATCAATGCCCTGTTCCAGAAAGCCGCCGACCAATGGCCCGGCATCTTCCGGGACGGCGAAGACATCGAGCTGACCAAGCGCCACCTGCAGGTCTGTGTGGGACCGATTGAAGGCGTGCGGCTGCTGGGATCGAACCTGCGGGTCATGGACGATGCCTTCGAATACCTGCTGCCAACCGAGGCCAAGAAAAAGAAAGGCCAGTTTTTCACCCCCCGCCACGTGGTGGAGATGTGTGTACGCATGCTCAACCCCAGGCGCAACGAGTATGTCTTGGACCCGGCCTGTGGCTCGGCCGGATTCTTATTGCACGCCATGGAGTGGTGCTACCCGGCCCGGGACCACGACAAGCGGGAGCTGCGCAAGTTCAAGTACGCCTCAAAATACCTGTGGGGCATCGATTTTGAAACCCGCGCCGCCAAAACCGCCCGGGCCTTGATGCTCATCGCTGGCGACGGCCACACCAACATTTTCGGACCGGATGTGAGCAGCCTGGACCCCAAGACCTGGTACGAAACCGCCTCGGGCCAGGCCCTGATGCACGGGCTGCGCGAAAAGAAACTGACCATCAAAAAGATCCCGGCCCAGGAGACCCTGCGCGATGACGACCATGCCTGGGAGTATTTTGAAAACCTGAAATTCGACGTGATTCTCACCAATCCCCCCTTTGCCGGCGAGATGAAGGACCGCAAGATGCTGGCCCATTACGAGCTGGCCAAGCCGGCCCTCAAGCGCGCCAAGGACAAGGCCCCCAAGGAGGAACGCGACGTGCTCTTCATCGAGCGGGTCTTGAAGATGCTCAAACCCGGGGGCCGGGCCGCCATCGTACTGCCCCAGGGCAAGTTCAACAATTCGTCCCTGGCCTTTATCCGAGAATGGATTCTGAAAAAAGCGCGCCTGCTGGCCGTGGTGGGACTGCATCCCAACACCTTCAAGCCCCATACCGGCACCAAGACATCGGTGCTGTTCTTCCAGAAGTATACCGAGGAAGCCCTGGCCAAGATTGAAGAAGTCAAACAAGCAGTGGCCGCGGCCTGCCCGGATTACGAACAACAGATCAAGGACCTGATCGCCAAGCACCAGTACCTTTCCGATGTGCCGGATGAAACCATTCCCGAGGAGATTGCCGACCTCATGGCCGAAAGCTTTGCCGAGCCAGAACCGGAACTGCCCGACACCGAGCCGAGCGGGCGGGAGTATGAACAGGAAGAGCCCGAACGGTTGATGGCCGCCGAAGGCAACCCCACCCTGGAAGAGCGGATCAGCGAAGCTGAGGAAAAGCGCGACAGCCTCAAGGCGGAATTGATCCGGGTCAAGCAGAAGCTGGACGACCTGGCCAGCGATGTCGAGGCCATCCAGCAGCAGCACAAGATGGAGATCGAGGCCATCGGACAACAATGGGAAGGCACCAAGCGCGAACTGCAGATTCACCTCAAACCCATCAAAGCGGACCACAAGGCGGCTGTAAAAAAGCTCAAGGACAAGCAGAAAATCAAGCAGCGCACCTACAAGATGGAAATCAAGGCCCTGGAAAAGGCCATTCCCGAGGCGCAAACAGCGGTCAAACTGCTCAGCAACAAAGGCAAGCTGGAGTTGATCCTGGAGGATCCGGACCTGATCGGCACGTTGAAGGAACGCTGGATCGCGGCCGAGGCGGCCCAGCGCCTGGACTACCCGATCTTTATGGCCGTAAGCGAGCGCGGGGGCAAAAACAACTCCGGCGATTACGAGTACCGGGTGGACGAAGACGGCCACCTGGTGGAGTTTCCCGACGGCCATCCCCAGGAGGGCCAGCTCGTGGTGGACCAGGACCTGGTCAATTACGACCTGACGGCTGATGATCTGTCGGATGCGAGCAAGATACCGGAGGAAAAGCTTGGCGTGGCCGAGGCCTTTGTGCGGTTTGCACAGGAGCAGGGGTTTGATTTCTGGGAGGTGGGGTGATGGCAGTTTGGAGCCAAGCAACCTTTTCGGGCATCACCATTTTCGATAGGTGCGATGGGGAATATTTTCTTCCCACCTACCTAAAAAACGAAAATGAGTTGGATCATATTGATACAACACCACTGCCGACTATTTTTCATATTTCGGACGGAAATCATCTTTCAGTCTCGAAGCATTTCTCAATTGTGGGCATTCCTTATTATCGCGGGCAGGATATCAATGACTTTTTCTTGGAAAACGCCCTTCCAATCATGATTCCTGAAAAAGTGTTCTCGTCACCGATGATGACGAGGTCACACTTTTACGCAGGCGATGTCCTGTTATCCATCGTTGGCACCATTGGGAGCCTTTCAATTGTTCCCGAATCATTAGGTCCAGCAACGGGAAGTTGCAAAATCGCAATACTTCGATCGAAGGGGAACTACTCACCATTTGTTTTGGCCGCATTTCTTCTGAGTCGTTTTGGACAACTACAAATCCAGCGTAATACCCGTGGTGCAGTTCAAATGGGTTTAATCTTGAAAGATTTGGTGCGAGTCCGCGTACCAATATTTGAAGAAACCGCCGCATACCAAATCGAACATCTCGTCAAACACGCCATTGAAAAAAATAGGAAATCAAAGGCCTCCTACAATCAAGCCCAACACCTCCTTGAATCCGAGCTTGGCCTAGACAAGCTGAAGTTCAAAAAACCGGTGGGCTACACGGCGCGGTTCAGCACAGTAGGACTCACCGATGCCTTTAATGCGGGTCGGATTGATGCCCAATGCTTTTCTCCGAATGCCATTTTTTATGAAAGCTGGCTACGCGATTATAATCAATGCGACTCCCTGAATCATCTGCTTGAGGCAAAGATTAAGGGACGGCAGCAGGAAGAAACGGAAAAAGGCTCAATTGATTATTGCAGCATCAAGCATATTTCCGCACATGAAATGACAGACGCATCAAAATGCCTGCCATCACCAGACACCCCGTTAGCGACTCAAAACAACCTTCTACTTGCTATTACCGGCGCAACGATCGGAAAAATCGGTATAGTTAGGCGGTATAAGCAACTGGCTTTTTCAGGAGATCTTCTTTGTCTAAAAATTTCTCCTGAAATTGACCCCCATTACCTGCTGGTTGTCTTGGATCACACAATCGGGCAAGTGCAATTCAATCGCTGGATTACCGGGTCGACGAACGGCCATCTTGCACCTCGTGACGTCGGAAGAGTCTTGGTGCCTCGTTTCAAAAACTCCATTGAAACACGTATTGCAGGACTTGTGGAAGAATCCTTGAAAAAGCGCCTTGAGTCAGAAAAACTTCTCGAGCAAGCCAAAGCCCGCGTGGAACAACTCATCGAGGAGGCGTCTGAAGAACCAGGGGGGAACTTATAATGCCAATCCCCCGCCCGACACCCATCTACCGCCTCCTGCATATCGACAACCTTGCGGTGATCCTGGACTGCGGCGGGATGCATGCACCCAATTACCCACCTGAAGATGCATGCGATTATCGAGCGATCCATAATGTGGATATCCAACAGATCCGGCGGCAGCGCCCCATTGGCTGCGGCCCGGGCGGAACGGTGCATGATTATGTGGCCTTTTATTTAGGGCCGCGCTCACCCATGCTCCTTCAACTGCACACGGGTAGAGTGGAAGGTTACGATGAAGGCCAGGAACCCTTGATCTATGCCGTTTCCACGGTCGAGACTATCGTTCAGGCGGAACTTGAATTCGTTTTTTCCGACGGCCACGGTATTGCCGCCTTTACGCAGTGGTTCGACGATCTCAATGATCTGGATAAGGTCGATTGGGATATGGCTTATGCTGATTACTGGGCGGACACCGTGGATGACATGGACCGCCAGCGGCGCAAGCAGGCCGAATTTCTGGTGCATCGGTTCTGCCCGTGGGAAGCGATCAACCGGATCGGTGTGTTGAATGAGGCCGTCAAGGAAAGGGTTGAGCGCATTTTGAACCGAAAAAACATTTCCATGCCGGTGGAAGTGCGCCGGCAATGGTACTACTAACCGAGAGGGTAAGAGAAAATGATTGAACCAACCCGCGGCAATATTCTTACAGACGATGCGGAAGCCCTGGTCAACACAGTCAACTGTGTCGGGGTAATGGGCAAGGGAATTGCTTTGCAGTTCAAGAAGGCGTTTCCGGAGAATTTCAAGGCCTACGAAGCCGCCTGTCGAAGGGAAGAGGTCAGACCCGGCCATATGTTCGTGTTCGAAACCGGCCAGATGTTCAATCCGCGCTTTATCATCAACTTTCCCACCAAGCGGCATTGGCGCGGCAAAAGCCGCTATGAGGATATCGAAAGCGGCCTCAATGCCTTGGTGCGGGAAGTACGGCAGCGAAAGATCCGATCCATTGCCGTTCCTCCGTTGGGTTCCGGATTAGGCGGACTGCAGTGGAGCCGGGTCAAGGGCATGATCACGGCGGTGTTTGCAGACATGCCGGACGTTCTGGTGAAGCTTTACGAGCCCAAAGGCAGCCCGGAAGCCAAGGACATGCCGGTGGGCACCGCCAAACCTAAGATGACCGTGGCCCGGGCCTTGCTCATCAAACTCATGAAGCAGTATGCGCGATTCGCATACCGGTTGACACTGCTGGAGATACAGAAGCTCGCCTATTTTTTGCAGGAATCGGGCATGGACCTGAAGCTGCGGTATGTCAAGCACCTGTATGGACCCTATGCCCATAATCTCAACAAGGTCCTGGAAATCCTCGAAGGACATCATATTCAAGGATACGGGGATACCCAGAAGCCGGATGTGGAAATCACGCTGCTTCCGGATGCCGATAAAGCCGCCGACCATTTCCTTCAGAAAAATCAAAGCGCCGCAGGGCACCTCGATCGGGTGGCGGATCTCGTAGATGGATTTGAGACGCCTTACGGCATGGAGCTGCTCGCTTCGGTTCATTGGGCGGCTGTCCATGACCGCGAAGTCTCGGATGCAGAAAGCGCCGTCGCTGCCATGGCCCGCTGGAACGATAGGAAACGGCGCTTGTTCAAACAAGCGCATATCCGACTGGCCTGGGAGAGGCTTCAGGCCGAGGGGTGGCTAAAGACGTGACAAGCAAGCGGGGGATAAATCCATGAAGTTATCCGAAGAAGACCAGCGATTGCTCGATGAATTGTGTCGGCAAAACAATGTGAGCCTGGCCAAGGTGCGCAAGCTGCTGGAAACGATTTACGATTATGAGTTCAAGGAACGGCGTACCGGCGTTTATGACGCCTTGCGGGAAATTTTGAAAAGTCGCCCGGCTGCTGAAGGATAAAATTTGCCATGAACCAGGACATCGACCGCTTTGTAAAAGATCCGAGCCTTCTGATCGATTTGGTCCGTGATGTCATCGACCGAATCGATTGCGGGTCTGATAATGCGGATAGCGGGGAGAAAGAGGCACAACTTCGGGAAATCGCCAAAGCGGTTGAAAAACTGGAGAAAATGGGTGTGCCTGTGCCGGACGCCCTTCGGGCGGAAAAGACCCGGCTGGCGGCGGACCTGGGCACCCAATCCCAGACCGAGCAAACTTTGCAGCATCTCGCAGGCGAATTCACCGGGATTGTCAAAGACCTGAACGCACGGCTCGGTCCTGGCGATGCTGTGACCAAACCCAAGAAACCAGCTACCAAACGGTCACGGACGCCTAAGACGGACAAAAGCGTCCTACGCAAGAATATTATCAAGGCCTTGCGCACTTTGGGCGGCAGGGCCAGAGTCGCAGATGTGATCGAGGAGATGGGCCGCCAACTGGAAGGTAAATTGCTGCCCGGCGATTTGGAATGGCGCGAGAGCACCAACGAATATGCCTGGCAGAACAACGCCAAATGGGAGCGTTACCGCATGACCCAGGATGGAACGCTGCGCAGCGACTCCTCGCGAGGCTATTGGGAACTTGGTGAGGGCCAAAAATGAAATTCCGCAAACTGACCATCGAGAACTACAAGTCCTTTCAGTTCGCCACGGAAATCCGTTTCCCGGTGGGCGAAGACGGCCGGAGTATCTTTTTGATCGGCGGCATGAACGGTGCGGGCAAGACGTCCATCATGGAGGCCGTCAATTTTTGTCTGTACGGCGCCAAGGCAGACGAGATCTTCCGCAGCATCAACCGCCGGGAAAAGGCCCGGGGCAATGCCCTGGTATCCTTTGAGCTGGTGATGGAGATGGATGATCTGTCGGAGCTGGTGGTCAAGCGCTCCTGGAGCGTGGGGGTGGCCGACGATCCCAAACCCAAGGACCTGACGGAGCGGCTGGTGGTGGTGCGCGACGGCAAGCGGGTCTCGGTGCAGAACCAGGAGATCTGGCAGGACTTTATCCGCTCCATGATCCCGCCGGGGATCACCCAGTTCTTCTTTTTTGACGGGGAAAAAATACAGGCCATCGCCGCCGACGACCACTCGGAGGTGCGGCTGAAATCCTCCCTGGAAGCCGCCCTGGGCATCCAGTACATCAACCGTCTCGCCGCCGACATCCTCTATATCAAGAACGAGGAGCGCAAGGGGTTTGTGGAAATATCCGACGAAGACCTGGATTTCAAACAAAGCGAGCTGAAAAAAGAACGCAGTAAGCTGAACCGCCGGCAAACAGAGCGCGAGCGCGTGCAGCAGGAGCTGAAAGAATTCAAGCAGCAACTCGAAGATGCCCGGCAGCGCTTTACCGCCGCCTTTCAGGCCGAGCCGGAAACGCGCGAGACCATGCGCGCCAACGAAAAAAAACGTATTCAGGCGGCCAACCGTCTGGCCCAGGTGGAAAGTGAAATCCGGGCGCTGTGCGAAAAGACCCTGCCGTTTGCCATCACCGGCAGGCTGTTCGAGCCCATGCGGCAGCAGATCGATTCCGAACGGGAATCCGCCGGCAGCGAGGCAATCAGGGAAAACGCCGCCTCCCTGGCCAAACGAATCGTGCGGGTAGTGGAAGAGCCGGAGCCAATTTACCGGGAGACGCTGTCACCCGAAAAGATGGCCGAGCTGGAGCGGCGCATCTTCCGGCTGCTCAGGGAGGGCGATTCTCAAAGGGCGGTAGCGCGGATTCTGGATCTTTCCGACCGTGATGCGGCCCGGGTGCTCAACAAGATGGAATCGTTGGCAAGCGGAGAGGTGTTTCTGCTCAAACCATTGCTGGAAGAAAAACGGGAGCTGGCCGCCCAGATCCGCAAGCTCGAGGGATTGGGCCAAGCCGGCCTGTTATCCGAATCGGAAAAGGAACTCTTCGAGCAGCTCCAAGGCGAAATGGAGGGCTGTTCGACCCAGATCGGCCGCAAGACCGAACAATTGCGTCTTTTGGAAGAGGAAATCCTGGCCCTTGAAAAACGGATCACAGCCATTGAGATGGAGATTGAAAAACTCTACGAAAAACACCACGTCTCCAAGGAGCGGGCCGAGTTTATCCAGGAATGCGACGCCATTGCCGGGGTGCTCAATCAATTCATGGTGCGGTTGCGCAAAAACAAGGTCCATCTCCTGCAGGAAAAGACCTTTGAAATGTATCGTCTGCTTTCCAGCCGCAGCGGCTTGATCAAGGATATCATAATTGACGACAAGACCTACGAGGTGCGCATCTCCGACCGCAACGGCCATGAAATCAAGAAATCCGGGCTTTCCGCCGGGGAGAAAGAAGTGTTCGCCGTCTCCCTGCTGTGGGGCCTGGCCCAGACCAGTCAATTGAAACTGCCCATCGTCATCGACACGCCCCTGTCCCGTCTGGACAGCACCCACCGCGACAACATCGTGAACAACTACTTTCCCAATGCAGGGGAACAGGTGATCATATTATCCACCGACACCGAGATCGACAAGGACTACTACCGGACACTCAAAACCCGTTTGAGCGGGGCCGGGAGTCTGGTGTTTGACCAGCAGCGGGAGCTGACGACATTTCAGGAAGGATACTTCTGGGAGAAATAGACCATGGCCGACCGACTTTACACATCCAATGAGGCGGACGAGGTGCTCAGCGCCCTTAGGTTTGAAACCAAGCTGGAAAAGGCGACCCTGGCCCGGATGGCCTTTGCCCTGTCCCTGGCCAAGGAGGGGCCGGATGTGGCTCAGAGCGCCAGTTTCACCGGCGCGGAAATGAAGCGCCCCACCTTTGTGGGCGAAGACGAAATCTTCATGCGGGCGCTGATCTGCCATGTTTACCGCAGGCGCGACATCGATGAAGACGGTTTTTTTTCCAACCGCTCCATCGTGAAAAACCATATCGACAGCGGGGCTGAGCTGCTGGGCCGCCTGTATCAGGAATGCGGCCGGGATGCGGACAGTTTGCTGACGCGTCTGGTGGACGAAGTGGAGTTCGGCGGGCGTCGGGAAACCGCCGGGCATGGACTGGATATTTTCATCGGCCGGACCCTGTTGCAGCAGCATGAAATGATCATGGAACTCAATAATACCGCCAAGCATGCCAACTCGCACCTGGCCATCATGGGCAAACCGGGTACGGGAAAAACCCAGTTCGTATTGAAAATCCTGACCGATATGCGCCAGCAGTCCAACTATCAGACCAATTTCATCTATTTCGACTACAAGGGCGATGTGGTGGACAATGAACGCTTCCTGGAGGCCGCCAAGGTCCATCCCTTCCGGCTGCTCCAGGGCGGAGAGAGCCTGCCTATCAATCCTTTTGTCCTGCCGGCATACGATGAGCAGACGGTCAATGTGTCGGCCCGGGAAAAGGCCGAAAGCTTCGCCTCCATCAACAGCAAGCTGGGGGTAGTGCAAAAGGGTGCGTTGACCGAGGCGATCCGCGCCGCCTATGCACAAAGGGCTGATTCGGCGGCTCCCTATCCGGATTTCCACGATGTGTACCGCATGGTGGCGGCCATGTACGAAGCGGATAACAAGAAAGACGACAGCCTTATCGAGGTGCTGCGGGACCTCTCGGATTTCGATCTGTTCTGGCGGCATGGAAGTGATGTGGCCCCCATCGACCGGCTTTCCAATCGAACATTGCTGATTGATGTGCATGCCATGCCGGTGTTGAAGGAATTGGTGGCTTACCTGGTGATCGAGCGGCTCTACAAGGAAATGGCGCTGTTGCCTGACAGCCCGGTCCGGGACGGGCGGCGCACCATCCGATCCATCCTGGTCATCGATGAGGCCCACAACTACCTGAGCCAGCGTAACATCTTTCTGCAGCGCATCATTCGCGAGGGCCGCTCCAAGGGCATCGTGGTGTTCTTTGCCAGCCAGTCCCCCAACGATTACCAGCAGAAGTTTTTCAATTTTCAGGAGTTGCTGGAGTTTGCTTTCATCTTTCAATGCGAAGGGGTTTCGGCTGCATCGGTCCAGGATATCCTGGGTTGTAGCAACAAAACCGCCAAAGACCTGCAAACCGAAATTGCGCGCCTGGAACCCTGGCAGGTGGTGGCCCGCAGCCCGGAAAAGACAGAGGAGTTCGTGAAATTCACGGCGGAGGCATTTTATAAAAATTACTGAATGTTGCATGTAGGGACAAGGCACCATGGACCAACTGGATGATCTTGAAAAGCACGTCAATGAACTTGTTGCCGAACTGTCGGAAATCATCCAGCGTTTGCAAAAAGACATCGCAGATGCAAAGAAAGCGGTTTCCTTTGATCAGGTTAAAGCGATTGAAAACTCCATCGCCCGCATGAAAAGGCAGGGAATTCCTGTTCCGTCCGAACTTAATGCGCTGAAAATCAAGCTTTTTTCAGAACACGAACTTCATCAAGGGCGCATTGCCCTTCACAACAAGATTCAAGAGCGTATCGGTGGGCTGCTTCAGCGTGAAACGCCCCGTGGCCAGAGACGAACACGCATTGTGAATCCCAAACCCGGCAGTTTGTCGCACCGCAAGCCTTCCAATTACGAGAAGCCCCTCGGCAGTAAGGGTTATAACAATCTGGAAGACTACCTGATTCCCGTGATCCGCCTGATGTGGAGTGGGCTGGACCATAAGGAAGCCTTCCGCAGCATCGCTCAAAAACTGGATGTCCGATACAATACGGTCAGTTCCCAGTGCACGAGAGCCCTTGATCTCACGACGGATGAATTCATACGACAGGTGAAGTCCAAATCGATTGTCGATTTGCTCGAACGTAAATATCAGGACCAATACCGGCGGATAAAGGCTGATCTGGAACCATGAGCGAATACCAATACTACGAGTTTCTGGCAATTGACCGGCCGCTAACAGCGGATGAAATGGACGAGCTGCGGGCGCTCTCCACGCGGGCCACAATCACGCCGGTGAGCTTCACCAACGAATATAATTGGGGCGATTTCAAGAGTGACCCCGGCAAGCTGATGCAGCGCTATTTCGACGCCCATGTCTATGTGGCCAATTGGATGACGGCCATTTTTATGGTGCGGCTGCCCATAGAGGCCTTTACCAAAGAAACGGCCAAGACCGTGGCCGTGCCGTACTTGTTGGATATCAAGGCCACAAAAACCCATTGGATCATCACTTGGAGTTTGGAAGAGTCGGAAAACTACGACCGCTTTGGCATGGAGGACGGTCGGGGCTGGATGGCACGTCTGGCCCCGGTGCGGGATGAACTTCTGCGCGGGGACCTGCGAAGCCTGTACATCGGCTGGCTGGCGGCCGTAGCCGGGGAGATGATGGATGACGATGAGACGGAGCCGCTGTCCGTTGGCGGGTTGGGAGACCTGACGGCAGCTCAGCAGGCGCTGGCCGAATTTCTGGAGGTGGACCCGGACCTGCTGGCCGCCGCCGGCATGGGCAGCCCGGCTGCGCCGGAGACGGAAGTTTCACGACGGGAAATGGAAAAGTGGATCGATGTCCTACCAAGAGAAGAAGTCAATTCGATCCTGAAACAATTGCTGGAGGGCCAGGGACAGCAGGCCGAACGGTCCATCAGGAACCGGTTCGCATCCTGGCGGCGCGGCTTGCAGACGGGCGATACCGATGCCCCCCGGCGTACGGTGGGAGAATTGCGAAAGAATGCCGAAAAGGCGCGTCTCATCCGGCTGGAAAAACAAAAACGGGACCGAAAGCAACGGGAGATCAAACGACGCGAGAAACGCAAGGCGTATCTGAAAAACCTGTCCAGCGATTTTCCCAAGGCCTGGGCGTCGGTCAAAGAACCTGTCGAGCGCGGATCGGGACGGGGTTATGACGAGGCCTGCCGCATACTTATCGACATCGCCGAGGCCTATGACCTGGTTGGGACCCAAAAGCAATTTCGGAAAGAATTAGAGAAGTTCATGGCCGGCCACCTGAGACGCAAGGCGCTGATTCAACGGCTGGTCAAGGCCGGTATCTGGAAGGGCCAATAAAGGATGAGCACGCGAAGCCTCAAAAAGGGCAAGAAACTCGAAGCCTTGGACAAGCTTATTGAGGAAATCACCGTCGACGCATACGGCGATGATGAACAGCTCTGGGCCTTTCGGCAGGCCTTCGAGGATGACGTTGCCCTGCCGGCCGACGGTTTCGTCATCGGGGAACCGGTTTCGGTGATCGCAATAGACTATGACGGTAACGAGCGGCGCGGTCTGACGGCCAATTGTCGCCGGGAGGACGGGTCGGAATATGTAATTGCGGCCTCCGATGTCGTGTTGCCGCAGGCATCGGCAGGAGCGCGCTACATCGCCGCTTACCGCAGGTGGCTCAACCTCGAGCCTTACCCTGTCGAAACCAAGAAACCTTCCCGACGCGGACGGCAGCATAAGGTCACCGACGACGACCTCGATTTGAGCAAACCGGTCGAACTGGTCGCCCTATCGGTCAAGGAGCGGGCCGCTCGGTGCCGTTTGCTGGGAAGCGACCGTATCATTACCCTGCGCGCAAGCCGTCTCTGGGAGGTGGTGCCTGGCGCCATCGTCACGGTAATGCCCCAAAAACAATGGCGTTACGGCGGCCATCCGTATCTCTCCGGCGAGATTCAGTCGACCCGGATCGACGTGAAGGCCCTTGATCTGGTGCCACTGGGGCTTGCTGAGATGGGCATGTGGGACCCCAAGGAAGAGTATTGGGGAGAAGAAGACGAACCCATCGAGGATTGGGCCAAGCCGATCATCGCTCACGGCCCCCGCCCCATGTTCGAGATGGAGCAGGTGCTGCCCGGCGAGGACCCTGACGATCCTTTCAATGACCCCATCACTCGGTCCAGCGACCTCAAAGATGCCGGTGAGCGGGAAGAGGCAAAAAAGATCCTGATGGAGCTGTGCCAGGCGGACCTGCGTTGCCTCGATGCCCATTCGCATCTGGGCAATTTCATCTTTGACCACAATCCCGATGATGCCATCCGGCATTACGAAGTCGGTTTGCGCATCGGCGAGCTGTCTTTGGGTGATGGCTTTATCGGCGTGCTAGCGTGGGGCCTGATCGACAACCGTCCGTTTCTGCGCTGTATGCACGGCTATGGATTGTGTCTCTGGCGTCTCGGGCGCTTTGACGAGGCGGAGCACATTTTTGAAAAGATGCTCTGGCTGAACCCGTCGGACAACCAGGGCGTGCGGTTTCTTATCGACGAGGTGAAGGCGAGAACAGCCTGGGAGGATCGAGAAAACGAGTAATCGAATGACAAAAACCTTCAAACCGATATTCACGATAACCAACCGGATCACTTCCGGGCTGACCCGCATCGAGCGAGCCCGGGGTTTCCTGGAGGCCGCTACCCTGTCAGAGGACTGGGTACGAGAGATGGGACGGCGGGCGCTGATACTGGAGGCCCATCATACGACCCATATCGAAGGCACACGTCTGACCTTGGATCAGGCAGAGCGACTCCTGGCAGGCAATCCGGTTCCTGAGGCCGACCCCGACGATGCCAGAGAACTCCTGAATTACCGGAAGGCCTTTGATTTCGTTTCGGAATACCTTGCCAGCGGAGATCCGATCACGGAGGGTCTCATCCGTGAAATTCACAAGCGCTTGGTGGAAGGTGTCAGAGGCGGTTCGGCGGCACCGGGCCAGTACCGGAAAATCCAAAATTTTGTGGTCAACTCCGCAACTGGTGAAACCATCTACACACCGCCCCCGGCACATGATGTGCCCATTATGATGGCCGAACTGGTGGATTTTCTGAGCATCGAAGCGGATACGCACCCGGTGTTGGTGAGTGGGATTGCCCAGTTCCAACTGGTCCACATTCATCCCTTTTTGGACGGCAACGGCCGTACGTCCCGTCTGCTATCCACCCTGTACCTTTACCGGGCGGGATATGACTTCAAGCGGCTGTTCACGATCAGCGAATACTACGACCGGGACCGCCCCGCTTTTTACCGAGCTATTCAGGGCGTAAGAGAAGCCGGCATGGACATGACCGGCTGGCTGGAATTCTTTGTCGATGGTCTGAGCACCCAGCTTGCAGAGGTCAGGGAGCGCGGCGAGCACGCCATCCGCAAGGATGTGATTGTAAAAGAGCATAACCTGTCCGACCGCCAGGCCTTGGCCCTTTCCCATATCCTTGTCCATGGTCGGGTGAGTATCCAGGACTTTGAACGTCTCAGCTCTCTTGTCAGTCGCCGTACTTTGCAACGGGATCTCAAGGCAATGGTCGACAAAGGCCTGATAATCGAGAAAGCCTCAGGCCCTACCGATCCGACGAAGACCTACATCCTGGCAGGAAAATTATTCAGTTGAGTTGCTGCGCCATGCTGTGACATCGAGCTGTGACATGCTATGACAAGAACTGTGACAAGCTGTGACATGAACTTTGAAGCCTTGGCAGACCGGAAATGTGGCTCAACGACGCTTCCGCCTCACCAGGAACGGCCTGATCTTAGATAAGCCTTTGATATTGAATGTTTTCGGTTAACTGCGGGAGAAAGAGAATGGTTATGAAGAGGGTTGCACACGGGGAGCCAATGAAAGCAAAGGCTTAGAGATGTTCATCCTCTAAGCCTTTTTTAATACCCACCGTTATACCCACCAGAAGAAGAAAAAATCGTCTATTTTTACCAGATTTTTTAACCGAACCTACTGCAAATCGGCAATGTTACCCATGCCGGTTTTAGATATATGCAATAGTATTTGGATCGCCTCAAAAGAATATCCACTGTTAGGCAGTTGAATACCAATGGGGGAATTTTGATTTTGGAACCATCAGAATAGTTTTACTGTATTTTCAATAAGTTAACTAACCACTATCGGCTTGATGTTGGTAGGGTCATTGTTTCTGACGGAATTGACCTGTTTAGATACCGGATAGAAGAGGAAGTCACTTATCGTTTGTTTCGATAATATTTCCTTCAGCTGATATATGTCCCTGTTTTCCGGGTCCAGCCAGGTTTCGTAGGTGTCTGGAGGCAAGACAGCGGGCATCCGGTCATGGACATCCCGAAGGCAGTCGCTGGCCGGACGGGTGGTGATCGTGCAGGATCGATAGGGGGCACTTGGATGGTTCTTATCCTGCCATGTATCCCACAGGCCGGCGAATGCGAAAGGGGCTTCATCGGCCAGCGTGATGAACACGGGACGCCTTTGTCCCTTTGGTCCTGTCCACTCATAAAATCCATCGGCCACAATCAGGCAGCGGCGGTTTTTAAAGGAGTCTCGAAAACTGGGTTTTTCGGTCAGGGTTTCTGAGCGGGCGTTGATCATCTTATTGCCGATCGAAAGGTCCTTTGCCCAGAAAGGGACCAATCCCCAGTGGAACTTATTCAGAATATTTACGCCCTCCTGACGGACAATGGCGAGGATCTCCTGGTCGGGCGCGACATTAAAATTGGTGGTCACGTCACAAACAGCCCGATCAATGGGAAAATAGCGCCTAAGCTGCTCAAGGTTTCTGTAGCTGACGAATCGGCCGCACATGGAAGGCTCCTAAAAGGATGGAGAGGTCTTTGCAGACATCTAACAAACATAAAATTTTATCCCAAAAAATGTGATGACTGTAAAGCGAACAGTGTTTTTATTAAAAGCAGGAGCGCCTGGCGTTTTTACCGGCAGTTGACGCCATGGCATTACGAAGGGATTCAGCAGGCGCAGATTCGTATTTGGATAAACCACGCAAAGGGCTATCCAGATGCACATCGGCTGCATGAATGAATTTAAACATTGCCGGCTCCTATGGTCGAGTTTTTCCGGATTAGATATCTCTGATATAGACCTGTTGCACTTATGCTTGTTTGAAATCTTCTATTCGGTCGCAGAGACCTTTTCCGAAAATGTTGTGTAATTATTTGCCACCATAAATCCGACACCGCTTTCCAGTGCTTTGAAGTGCTCCCGGCCGCATTGGATTTTGGCGTTTTCCGACACTCGAAGGGCCTCGCTGAACAGGCTGCCTTTAGACTCCACCACGAAATAGAGTCGTGGCCGGCCATCTATTTCGACAAGAACCGCCCAGTCGGGGTTGTAACTTCCGAGAGGCGTATCTATTTTGAACCATCCCGGAAGTTTGGCATAGACCTTTACATCGTCACTTAACTCGAATGATCTTGCGAAATCAGCCTCCACATCAGAATCATATACCACATGGTTAAAAACCGATTTTTTACTTTCAAGCATATTTTTGCTTAGATAGCCGTACAGCTCATTTTCCTTAAACAACTCCTGGGCGTAGTAATGCTGATCGCCTATTTTTTGATACTTGATACCATCCACGATAAAAATCCGCATCTGGTGCTTAATGATCGCCGCAGCCTGTTCGATGAATTTCTGAGGATTATTTTTGAAGTCATCGAGTCGCCCGCTGCCCATGATAATATCGACGATTGACCGCCGGGTGAGATTGGTTTCATTCTGCAAATAGCTGACAATATCAGGGAGATCATAGTCGCGGGCATCGTAAACCGATGTGCTCTCATGGACTTCACCGGCACTAACGCCCCCCCTGTCCACATCAAGCGTCGCTGTTCTGGTGATGAATCTTGCCCGTCCCACGATCAGTGTTCTACGAATTTGGTCCGCGCATTTTTCGATGAGTTTTTTCGAGTCAAAATCAACCCTGAATGTCGTTTGGTATTTGATCCGCTCCCATAATTGCTTGAAATCCTCACTCAGAAAAACAGCCTTGTTCAGCGTCACTTTTTTGCGCTCATCGGCATTCTTGATATTCAGTTTTCCGGCTACTTTCCGAAGAACGGTCAATATTTGCTCCGAAAATTCTTCCATCTCATCAGGCAGATCCACCGCATTGTTCTTCAGGTCGGTCCGAAGCACATCCTGGACTTTCCCTTTCGCGTCTATATACCCTTTGGATTTTAAATGATCCCATATTAACATGGATGCATCGACGCCAAGATATTTAACCTGGTGGTCGTCTGTCGGCACCGGGATGTTTGCGAACAGATGCTTTTCGACCACACCGAACTTGATACCGGTTTCATCTTCGATTTCTTTTTGCAGCTGTTTTGCGAAATCCTCATAAGATTCGTTAGCCATCACGGTGAGCCGGTTCACATCAAAGCCATGAACGCGCTCGCCGTTTTGGTTTACGGCAATACGCAGCCCGCGACCGATTTCCTGACGCTTTTTTATGACCGATGTGGTCTCATTGAGCGTGCAAATCTGAAACACATTGGGGTTATCCCACCCTTCTTTCAGCGCCGAATGGGAAAAAATAAATTTCAGCTTCGTGTCAAAGCTCAAAAGCCTCTCCTTATCCCGCATGATAAGCTGATAGGCACTCTCATCGGCAACCGTTTTTCCTTCTCCACGGGAGTCCTTAAATATCTCAACGGTTTGCCCCGCTGTTGTCTTTTTTTTGTCCACCGCAAAATAGCCGTCGTGGACCCCTTCAGCGCTGGTTTCGAGATCAGCCCCTTCGAACAGGATGTGGTATTTGGGCTTGCGGATCTCCCTTCTATATTCTTCTTCAAATATTTTCGCGTATTTTCCGGGTTGCGGATTTCCATCATCATCATACCAGCGGTAATTTGCAACACGATCTATGAAAAACAGACTCAGCACCTTCAGTCCTTTTGGCCGAAGCTCCATCTCCTTTTCAAGGTGTTTTTCTATGGTTTTACGAATTTGCAGCCGCTTGTATTCATCTTCGTTCACTTCGCCGATGGCCTGATCCAGTTTGACGATTTCAGGCTTGCTGGTAAAGCTGATGTATTCATTACCTTTTTCACAATAGATGTCTTCTATGATATAACCATCATAAACACTCCGGCCTCCGGAAATCTCCAGCAGATCATCCCCGCTGCGGATCGTCTTTTTAACTCTTTTAACGTCACCGCTGCTTTGCATCGCATCGATTTCAACCTGCGCCGTGATGGGACTCTTTCTGTTATCGACATTCAGCAGTCGAATAAATGCCTTATTGTGGCTGTCCTTAACCTCGATGCCTGACACCTCGATCTGTTTCACCAGCTTGCGCTGATAAGCGTCCACCGAATCGAGCTTGTACATCATGTGGTATTTGTCCACATGGGTGGCGGAATAACGCAGGGTGCAGAGTGGATTGAGCGATGCGATAGCCTCCCTGCTTTTGCCGGTCGTATCGACGCTCTGCGGTTCATCAATGATAACAATAGGATTCGTCGCCTGGATGAATTCGATGGGACGGTTTCCGGTCATTCTGTCATGGGGGCGATGGATAATATTGGCCTTGTCTTCCTTGTCGGGATCGGTAAAGCTCTTGCGAAACGCATCGATATTAATAACCATGATCTGTATATAATCGCTGGTGGCAAAATTTCGCACCTGACCGAGTTTTTGGGAATCATAGACAAAGTAATCGAACTGGACGTTTTCATAGAGTCCCTTAAAGTGCGTCTCCGTTATCTGGAGTGATTTGTAGACACCTTCCTTGATTGCCACCGACGGCACCACAATGATAAATTTGGTAAAGCCGTATAACCGGTTCAGCTCGAAAATGGTACGCAGGTAGACATAGGTTTTACCGGTTCCGGTCTCCATTTCCACCGTAAAGTTCATGGAATCGAACGACCCGGAAGGAGCAAGCCCGTTTCGAAGCTGGACCTCTTTGATATTTTCGTGGATATCCTCATCCAGCAGACGCAATCGGTTGCCTATGCCCAAATCATTCTGCTTGTTTTCAAATTCAAATTTAAACTGGGGATCATATTTCAAAGGAGCTACCGTGAAGTTCGTTCGACACACTTCCTGGCCGTCAAAAAGGTCCACTACGGCATTGATCGCTTCATGCTGAAAGTCCAGGTTGGGATCAAATTGAATTTTCATTCGTTTTCATCTCCGGATATCGCGTTGAGAATTTTTAATTTTAATCCTTCGTCGTTTAAATCGCCGTTTATAACTGCCGAAATAATCTCATGAAGCAAATCTTTATCGATATTTCCGGCGGCGACATGATAGCTGATGTTTTCCATTTCCCGAATAAAATGTCCCGAGCAATAAAGATATCCGTTCAACAAGAGCATCTGGGCACAAAGAGTAATGGCAATCCGCTTGTTGCCGTCCTGAAAACAATGGAATTTACAGGCTGAAAAAAAGAGGTGCGTCAGTTTATCCTCAAAGTTTGGATAATAATCATCATTTTGAATATGATGGAGCACACTGTCCAGTCTTTCCAAATCAAGAGGACCTATGGTGCCGCCGCCACTTACTTCCACTGTTTTTTGATGCACCTCAACGGCCTGCTCAAGCGTGAGATAGATAATTGGCATGCTACTCACGCTCCTTGAGCCGTTTCATCACGTCCTTGGCCTCCTCAAGCCGTTGCGCAAGTTCCTTGCTCTTTTCCCCTAAAAACCTCTCAAAATCAGCCGTGTTTAGCGGTGTAATGTAACCTTTAAGCTGAACATGCAAAGCATCACGAAAGGCCAAATCCCGACTGGCCATTTTGTTGCGCGCCTTTTCGATCAACGGTTTCCAGTGCGGCTGACCTTCAAAGGCAGTAAAAAGCTCATCAACCTCCCATGAGGTGAGTTTACGACCCTTTTGCTCATAAGCGCCTTCAAGCATTTTTGCGAAACCGTATTCGTAAGCGGAAACCAGATCCAGGATTTCAGAGTAAAAGGTATCGCGCACCCTTTCTTTTTCATGCAGGCGCAAAATTTTCCGGTATTCTTTTGCCTTTTCGCGAAAAATGCTCACATATATTTTATCGGTATAAAGGGGATACTTAAAATTGCCCATATCCACATAGTGTTGTAAGGCATCTGTAAACTCTTTCCGGTAATTTTCTTCCTGAAACCACGCCAGAAGAAAATCCTCGTCCCGCTGGTTAATATACTTGGTCCCGCCGCCGGTGCGCTGGTTAATAGTGTCGATAACAATGTCCAGAATCATCTGCCGGAGCACCCGGGCACGTTCACTTTCGCTGATAAGCATGCCTATGTTGAGAAACGCCCGGAAGGAGAAGATGCCCAGGACCGTGGTTTTGGTAACGAAATCTGTTTCGTTATCACCCCGCTTCGAAATCTCTATCTTAAGTGCTTTCAGTCTGTTACCTCGTAATACATCGTACCCGCTTTGGCGCAGTTCTTCGCCGTATTTTTCGATGTAGTTGTCAATCGTCCGCGAAGTCACCTCGAAAAAAACCGCAACCTGTTCCTTGAGCACTACGGTTTTTCCTTCAAAAGGAATGCCTTTGATACGTGTGGCCTTTTCTATTTCCTGCAACGCATAGGGGTTGTTCAGTATATTCTGACGATCCACCTGTGAAACGGTCAGGTCTTTTATTTTATTTGTTTTTTTTATCATTTTATGGTTTCTCCAAGTATTCAGGAGTCAGGAGATAGAAGTCAGAATGCTTTGTGCATACCCTGTAAGTAATTTGCTGACCTCTTCTGCTGATTCTAAAAGTGCTCTGTCTTTAGTTAAGCCATATATTGAAAGCACAAAAGCATGTGATTTTTGCCAAACAATCAAATCTTGAAAAGATTTTGCCGGTTTTCTGCTTCTGTTTTCTGATTTCTGCATTCTACCCTTCTTTTAAAGACTCTTCACATCATCAATACCGGCCTGTCGCAGAATCTGGACGGCATTGGTCTTGACCACGTCGTCGGCAAATCCCGAGTCCTTGAAAACCACGCGCATTACCTCGGGCTGGAACTCGGTTTTCAGGGCTGCGATTTCCTCAACCATTTCGAGTGTGATATGTTTGGCGAGACAGACGACCAGCGCTCCTGCTCCGATAATGTAGAGTTGAGAGTTAAGAGTTGAGAATTGTGAGTTTCCATTCATTTCACTCTTCACTTTCAACTCTCTACTTTTAACTTCGACCGCCAGGTCGATCCCGTACTTGAGCAGCAGTTCGTAGAGTACGTCCGCTTCGTTGCGGTCGGGTTTGATATTCTCAACGGCGTTGAACAGGGAATCTTCAAGATTGTCAAAATCCGCATCCCATGGTTTTATGTTGCTGGAGTCAAGTTTGAAAACCTTGAAGCCGAGGTCTACCTCGGGAACATCCTTCGTCATCCCCGGCAGTTTACCTCTTTCTTCCGCAGCTTGTTTTTGCCGCTCTTGTTTCAGCAGTTCTGTAATCTTGCGGAGCCTTGCTTTCCCCATGTCCGCAATCGTTTTCAATCTCGGTTCATCTTTTGGTAGAGGTTCCGGAAGCTGTACTAGGACGAACCTTCGATTGCCGCTGTCTGCATGGTTTTGGGTAACAACCGCATGACCCATCGGTGCGCTACCAGCAAAGAAATCAAGGATTACATGCTCTAAGTCTGGTGCGGTCGCAATCTTCAGAATATGGCGCAGAAGTCTTGTAGGCTTTACGGAATTGAGGACATTTTTTGTGTCCTCAAAACTGACAAATTCCAGCAGTTCCTTCTTTGCTTCTTGCGTATTCCCTACCACTTTATGGAGCAGCAGAGTTTGAGGTACAACGCCATCTTTTACTTCAGAAATGAATCGCTTCAAGCGAGGCATATTATTCTTGTCTTCTCCCCACCAAATCCTGTTGTCCGCATCTAATTCTTTGAATTTGTCATACGACGAACGCCAATAGCGTCCTCTTCCGGGGCCAAAGGTTTTCCCTGTAGGCCCAGTAACTTCATACTGCCCATCAGCGTAGTAATTTCGGGCGGTTAAGTCGCTGGAAGACCACGGGCCACGCGGATCGTTATCCGGATTAGTGTATCTAGCAACGGCCTCGTCACTACGGGGCAAGAGTTGCGGCGACCAAGTTTCCTTGTGTTTGGCATAAACAATTATGTAATCGTGATCCTCCGAGAAATAGGTCGCAGTGTTTTTGGGTGAAAAAACTTTTTGCCAAATCACTGTAGCGATAAAATTCTCTTCCCCGAATATTTCGTCACACATCTGCCGTAAGCGCGGGCATTCGTGATCGTCTAATGAAATAAAAACTGCTCCGTCATCTCGCAAAAGATTGCGAGCTAATTTCAGGCGGGGATACATCATGTTGAGCCAATTCGTGTGGTATCTGCCCCCCAGTTCAGCATTTGTGGAAAATGTGCGACCTTCTGCATCAATCTGCCCCGTATACTTAAGATATGTTTCAAGATTGTCAGTAAACTTGTCCGGGTAGATAAACTCATTTCCTGTATTATACGGCGGATCGATGTAGATCATCTTGACTTTCTTGTGATAACTCTTTTGCAGGAGCTTGAGGACTTCCAGATTGTCGCCCTCAATAAACAGGTTCTGCGTCGTATCCCAGTTGACGGATTCTTCCGGGCATGGTCGCAAAGTCCCGGTGGACGGCGTTTGGGCGATGCGGCGGGCCCGGCTTTTGCCGTTCCAGGTAAAGCTGTACCGTTCGGGCCGATCGTCGATATATTCACCCAGTGTTTCCCGCAAAACGTCAAAGTCGATCCTGCCCTCGGTGAAAACTTCAGGAAAAATATGCTTGAGTTTCTCAATATTCCGGCCGACGATGTCTGCCGATGCCCCTTCAGTCTTCGGGTCTAATTTTTCCATGTTTAAGAATCCTATTTAGAATTTAGAATCTTGGAGTTAGAAGTTAGAATTGCAGATCGGTAGCCGTTCAGCAAGCGACCAACCTCCTCACTTTGTTCCCACAGGGTGCCGGTGTCTGCATAGTTCAGGTCATCGGCCAGGATCAGGTAATAACGGCATTCTTCAAGCGACCCTTCGGCAATATTAAGAAACCGGGCCTTGTCAACCGCGGACCGCTTTCGAAAGCCTTCAGCAATATTAGCGGGAATGGAGACAGCCGCGCGGCGAAACTGGCTGGTTAAACCGAAGCGTTCATCGGCAGGGAATGCCTTGGTACACCGGTAAACGGCCAGCGTAAAGGCATGCGACTTCTGCCATACGATCAGGTCCTGAAAAGATTTTGCCGGTTCCTTCATCCTAACTCCTCAATGCTAAGCGCTAACTCCTTTTCCAGTTCCTTTAACTTCATATTCAGTTCAACCTTTCGATTGAACTGCGTCTCTTTCTTGATGGCCGCCTTATGCCCGGCGATCTGGTTTTCCAGCTCGTGGCAGACTGCAAGTCGATCCGTTCGAACTTTGCGTTGAGTCGCCTTGGTTTCCAGACGATACTCGCCGGTCAAACGGGCACAATCAAGCGCTACAAGCCGGTCCATGAGAGCCGCGTAGAATGCAAAGAAATGCGTATGCGGCAACTTTGACAAAGACAGGCTGTCTAGAAATGATCGCTGAACCGGTGTCGGGGCCGCAAGGTCGATCCACTTGGTCAGGATAAGGTCCTCAGCGACAATGGCTCCTTTTTCCACCTGACTGAAACGCTTGTGGGCGAGACTTAAAAGAGAGTGGTGAGTTGAGAGTTCAGAGTTAAGAGTTGGCTTGTTTTTTCCCTTCACTCTCAACTCTTCATTCTCAACTCTGAACTCCACAATCAGAGGGTATGGAATTGCACGGTGGATTATTTCTGCGATCCTTTTGGTACGATTGATTGCCATGAGATTTACCTGTAGGATGGCAACCTCATGGTATTCTCGCAGGTCGTCCTCATAAGCCCGGATCGGAATCGTGATCGGCTTGAGCGTATATGCCCAGGTGATCACATCGATATCCTCCCGAAACGCTTTCCTGTCGGTCGCGCCGAGCTTTGCGTTCTCGTGAAACAGTTTTTTAAAGACGCGCTTGCCAAGCCGGCACTCTTCAGGAAACCTGAAGAAGTTAAGAATTGAGAGTTGAGAGTTGAGAGTTTCATTCATGATGGCCGTTCCTTCGTGGACTTGACGATGGATGTCAGCATGGCGACGATTTCGTTTGCCTCGGCAATGAGCGATTCCACCTTATCGGGCGCGACGACGTCGGCTGCGACAAGCAGTCTGATCCAATAGAGTGTCTCTCTTGCCTCCTTGTGAGCAATGGACATTTTTGACAAAAAATCGGCCCGGCTCTGCCCGCCTTGCGCTTCTTCCACATTAGCGCCGATTGATGTACCGGAGCGAATAATCTGACGGGAAAGGGTTCTTCCCGCACCCGGTTTTTCATCCAAAAAACGACATAATTTCACAATCCGAACCGCGAAATCAAAAGATTTTTCCTGAATCCCCATAACCCTAAACCCTAAACCCTCAACTCTCAACTCTTCACTCTCAACTCTCAACTATTACGAAGTAAGTAATGACCTCAAAATCGTCGATACCCTTGAATGAATCTTTGCTTAACACGGTCCCGCCGCGCTGGAACAGGCTTTCGACACCTTTTTCCTCGGCCTTGCCGGTAATGGCCGCAACAGCCTTAGCCAGTAATGCCTGGTAGCTTCCCATGTCCGTGGCGTTGCGGGTATCGATATTAAATCGAGCCACGGCACTCTCATCCGGCTGGGACCGGCCCAGCGAAAGATTCTTGAGCAGGTCAAGAATCTTTTTGGCCTGCGTAAAGTTCATCTGCACCTCACCGGATTCGGAAACCCAGACCAGGTAGTGAGGCGCTAGCGCATAGGTGCTGTCCGTATCCATCTTGGCCGACTCACTGCGGAGACAAAAAATAACGCCGGGCTCCAGGCCTTCTGTTTTAATCAGGTCGTCGATGTGGGCGACGGCAAAAGCTCCGGGCGGCATATGCTCAAGGAGGTGGTTGCGCTCTTTCAGGTATTCGGTAAGGTCCATCCGAAAGTCATTGAGCGTCATATCCGTAATGGAAATGCCGCCGCCAAGGTCCTCCAAATCAACCACTTCATTCTGGAGCCGTTCGAGCTGCCTGCGGCGATACTCCAGATCGTTCATTTTGCCGGCGTCAGGAAACTCGATGATGTTCTCTTCACCGGTTGCTGAGATATCCAACAGGACCATCCGACCGGAGACACGGGCCTCCAGGTTGATGTATTCGTCCAATTCCATATTCGGCCAGAAATTGACAAGTTGAATCACCTGATTTTTTGATTCAAGCCGGTCGATGCGTCCGAAACGCTGAATAATTCGAACCGGATTCCAATGAATGTCATAATTCACAACATAGTCGCAGTCCTGAAGATTCTGGCCTTCAGAAAGGCAGTCAGTGGATATCAAAATGTCAATCTCCTCTGTAAGAGACGCATCAATCTTGGCCCGCTCTTTTGACAGCGGAGAAAACGAGGTGATGATGGTAGCGATATCTTTGCGAAGTTTCGGCACCGTGGTCTTGTTTCCGCTGTTGCCCCCGGTTACCAAAGCCGAATGAAGGCCAAGGCTTTCCTTTGCCCATGGGGCGATGTTTGCATAAAGATATTGGGCCGTATCGGCAAAAGCTGTGAATATAAGGACCTTATTATTATTGGGATTGATGGGATTCGTTCGTTTGGCGGTGATAAGTTCCTTAAGATGACGGAGTTTCTCGTCACGAAAAGCATCGATCTCACGCGCTTCACGCAGCAATTTGACCAGAAGGGCCTCATCTTCCTCAAGCTCCTGTCTCCACCGCACCCGATCGACATCCTGGAGGAGCACCTTGATTTTGCTACCGATTAAATACGGCTCAAAATCGTCATCATCGATTTCAATCTCCTCGATGCTCAGCTCTTCGATTTCGGATTCATCATGTGAGTCGATTCGATTGACGATATCGCGGACGTTTTCGAGGAGCCTTGAGAGGGTTAGCGCAAAGGAATTAATCGAACTCTCCATCCGCTTGAGCAGGTTTACTCGCATCAGATGGATCAGGCTTTCTTCACGGTCGATCTGTTTAAACACCGATCCGCCGGACACTTCCATGTCATATTTACGGCTGTATTCCTCAAGTTTATTGGGGAGAACATATTTCAACGGGGCGTATGAACTGAGATTGAGTCGGCGTATATCCCGATTGATCTCCCGAAGTTCCGGGAACAAGTCCCTGGTATCTATGTCCGATTTGATGTTTATGGGCTTAGCCCTCTCGGGAAACCGGCCGACCTCATCAAGATCGTAGTATTTTTCAATATGCTTTCTGGAACGGGCGATCGTGAGCAGATCAAGCAGCTTGAAATAATCGAAATTCAGCGTTTCAAGGAGTCCCTCAGTCGTCCGTTCAGAGGCATCAAGCCGCAGCCACCGGTTGAAACGTGTCTGTGCTTGACGGAGTGTTTGTTCAATGCTGAAAATACCTTGGTTATATAGGGCGTCGTCTATGCCTTCCGTGATAAATGCGACCTGATTTTTCAAATCATTCATGCGGCTGTTGACAGGCGTAGCAGAAAGCATGAGAACCTTGGTCTTTACGCCGGACTTGATGATATTGCGCATCAACCGGGAATACCTTGTCAATCCATCCTTACGCGGCGGATTGTTCCTAAAGTTATGGGACTCATCGATAACAACAAGATCGTAATTGCCCCAATTGAGCGTCTCTAAGTTAATCTCGCCGGTACGCCCTCGTTCACGGGTAAGATCGGTGTGATTCAGCACATCAAAATTGAATCGATCCGCAGCGAAAAGGTTTCGCTTATCGTTGACGGTATAAAGGGTCCAGTTTTCGCGAATTTTCTTGGGGCAGAGAACCAGAACGCGGTCATTGCGCAATTCATAGTATTTGATGATTGCCAGGGCCTCGAACGTTTTTCCAAGGCCGACACTATCGGCAATGATACAGCCGTTATACTTTTCCATCTTGTCGATGGCCCCTAACACACCATCATGTTGGAATCTGTAAAGTTTACTCCAGACAAGGGTATCCTTGATGCCGGTTTTGGTTTTAATGATCTTATCTTCTTCGAGCTCTCCAAGGTACTCGCGAAAGATGTTGTATAGTGTCAGAAAGTATACCAGCTCCGGGGATTTGTCGGCGAAAATGGTGCCAAGCTGTTCCAATACAAGCGGTTTTACGTCGCCGGTTGCCTCAGGGTTTGACCATATCGTATCAAACCATTTTAGAAGGCTTTCGGTTTCCGTCGGTGTTGTGAAACAGGCATTCATCTCATATCCGTCTGAGGGTACAGTGCCGAGTCCCGCAGAGGTGAATGTTGAACTTCCGTGAACAGCTCTGGAGCTGCCGTCGGAATTTTTGATATGAAATAGATTTTGAAGGACAGGAAGCGATACCGCTCTTATTTCGGATTTTTCCTGCAACCACCTTGAACATTCTCGGGCAAGTTCTGTTATATTCAAGGTATTGCGAAAACGTCTGTCTGCTTCGTTTCCCGTTAGGCCTGGCAACCAAAATGGCTTTGCGTTCCCGGAGGTAATGGGGGTATCATTCATCGGAATAAGGAGCCGCAAGACCTCGATACGCTCAAGTTGCTTCTTCAAGGCAGCGTAACCATAGATTGAAAAAAGACTGGACAGAATGGAGATGCAGGCATTTGCCCGGATGCCCTCCGCAAGAGCATCGCCAACCTTTCCCTGGCTTTTGTTATCCAGCAGCACCGTCATTTTTATGGCTCTTCCATATTATTACTGATGCGTCTCGCTCCACCGGACTTTACCCATTCATCGACTTCATCTTTCTTAAATTTCCAAAGTCGCCCTATCTTGTGCGCAGGCATATTATGTCTGTCTATCCATCTATAAACAGTGTCATTACTTACGCCAATGTATTTGCCCATCTCCTCTACCGACAACCACCGGTCTTCTATATCGACCATATCTCAGACTCCTGACTGCACCTTTAGTTTCGAACAGGTAACCCCGCAAAAGCGGTAAGGGAGGGTAAATACACTTCTCCCATTCTAAAACCGAAGCCATAATACACGGCTTTATTCCGATTGTAAACCGTTTTTTTATGTATAAGTGTGGTTTATCCTGTAAGATGTAAGGCTTGGATTTCTGTCTTGAAAGTGTCGGCCGGGGAAAATATTAGGGACGGGTGTTGATATATTGATATAAATCGCCCTGTCATCCGGAGTTCCCGTTCTTTTAGACTTTTTCCCTCAGGAGTATGGGTTTCGTCGAAACCCGCCGTAAAAATGTGGACCACCGGCACGTTTTTGCTGACACAGTCCTTGAGAACCGTCAGGATATGGTCCCGTGGAACGGAAATGATCACATAATCCACCGGATCGGGAATATCCCGAACACACGGGTATGCCGGGTATCCCATGATCTCGGTCGCACGGCCGTTTACAGAGTATAGCTTCCCTGTCCTTGTCCTTCCGTCACTCGCTGGTTATCGTCCGGATATGAAACCATCAGGCCTGATAAAAGGGCATTAAAACCATCGGCCTCACAGGTATTTTTTTCTTGCGTTTTGCCAATTTTTTAATAATATTTTTATTCGCTCGAAACACTCCTTTCTATTTGGTGATTTTTGTTTGAGTAAATTAATAATAAACTCCATTTAAAAGATGTTTCGAGTATTTTTTTGCGCTGAAACAATTATTGTTTCACTCGGAGCTTGGGAGAAAAGCCCCGCCCTCAGGCGAAGACTTCCGTTCGATCTTTTGTGCCGTAAGGGTTGAATTCGTAGTTGTTTGAGGATTAGATTTGCCTTTACGGCAATGATGACCGAGTATGAACAGAGACGCGGAGTTTCGTTTCATGAAAACCCTTCCCGAACAGCCTTGGCACAGCCTTAAGACCGAAGAAACCAGCCATCTTCTCGAAACATCCGTAATAAACGGACTCTCATCCGATGAAGCGTCAAGGCGAAGAGAAACCTTTGGGCCCAATTTACTGACTCAGAAAAAGACTCAGGGTTCTTTGGTCCGATTCCTGCTTCAGTTCAACCAGCCGCTGGTATTTATCCTGCTCGCTGCTACGGCAGTAACTTTGCTTCTCAAGGAGTGGGTGGATGCGGGGGTTATCATGGGGGTTGTTCTGGTCAATTCGGTAATCGGTTTTGTCCAGGAGTCCCGGGCGATAAAAGCGATAGACGCCCTGACCCGTTCAATGGTCAGCTCCGCTACCGTCCTCAGAGACGGTGAGAGGTCAAAAATTCCCGCTGAAGCACTTGTACCCGGAGATATCGTCTTTTTGCAATCGGGTGACAAGGTGCCGGCTGATCTGCGGCTGTTCAAGATTAAGGAGCTACGGATAGATGAAAGCACACTTACCGGGGAAAGCGTCCCCGTTCAAAAAGAGGATCGTGTTCTTGAGCCATCGGCTGTACTGGCCGACCGTCGCAACATGGGGTATTCGTCCACCCTGGTTACTTATGGAACGGCCCAGGGTCTGGTTATCGGCACTGGAGATCGCACCGAGATAGGCCGCATCAACCAGCTCATCTCCTCCGCTGAAATCATCGCCACTCCCCTTACCCGGAAAATAAAGCACTTCAGTGAAGTGGTTCTTTACGTCATCCTCGGCATGGCGGCTGTTACGTTTCTTTTCGGATGGCTGAGGGGTCAGAACTGGGTCGACATGTTCATGGCTGCGGTCGCCTTGTCGGTAGGCGCGATTCCTGAAGGCCTTCCCGCCGCCATTACCATCACCCTGGCGATCGGGGTCTCGCGCATGGCAAGGCGTAACACAATTATCCGCAAACTGCCCGCCGTCGAAACCCTGGGCAGCACGACCGTCATTTGCTCGGACAAAACCGGTACGCTTACCCAAAACCAGATGACAGTGACCGAAGTGTATGCCGGAGGACGTTCCTATATCGTATCCGGAGCGGGCTACTCCCCGGAGGGGAAAATCACTCCTGCTTCGGCCGGAGATGAACCGGCGGCAAATATGGCGCTTCGGGAGCTTCTGAAAGCCGGGGTTCTGTGCAACGACTCTGCGCTCAAAGAAACACCCAAAGGCTATGAAGTGCGAGGAGATCCAACAGAGGCTTCTCTCATCACCTCCGGCAGAAAAACCGGGCTTGATCCCGAAGAACTTGAAAAAGAGCTGCCCCGCGTCGATGTCATACCGTTTGAGTCGGCCCGCCAATACATGGCAACTCTTCATGATCAAGGACCGGCAAGACCCAAAATCGTGTACGTGAAGGGTTCAATTGAAAGCATTTGCACGGATTGCAGCGTTCTTCTTACGGCTGCCGGCAGTACGGATGACGCCTCTTCCAAGGAGATCCATAATTGGGTGGACAAAATGGCCGATGACGGCTTGCGGGTGTTGGCTTTCGCTCGAAAAGAGATGCCGCCCGAAACGAACAGTATCTCCCACCCGGACATCGAAGAGGGACTCCAGTTCTTGGGGCTTCAGGGCATGATCGACCCGCCCCGGCCGGAGGTTCTGGATGCGATCAACGTGTGCCAGAAGGCCGGAATTCTGGTCAAAATGATCACCGGCGACCATGCCGGAACCGCCGCCGCTATCGGGCGGAAGCTGGGGCTGTGCGGCGAATCCTGCTCCATCCACACCAATGAGGTCATCACGGGGCGCAACCTCGAAGAAACTCCGGAGGAAGAGCTGTCGGATCTTGCCGAGAACACGGCCGTATTCGCGAGGGTCTCGCCGGAGCAAAAATTGCGGCTGGTTGAAGCACTTCAAAAGCGGGGGCATATCGTTGCCATGACCGGAGACGGTGTCAATGACGCCCCGGCGCTCAAGAAGGCCAACATCGGGGTCGCCATGGGTATTACCGGAACCGAAGTCTCCAAGGAGGCTGCGGACATGGTGCTCACCGATGACAACTTCTCCACGATCAAAGCAGCTGTTGAGGAGGGCCGCGGGGTTTTCGATAACCTGACCAAATTTATCACATGGACCTTGCCGACCAACGGGGGTGAGGCACTGGTCATCATGCTCGCTATCTTTTTTGGCGCGGAATTGCCCATTTTGCCCCTGCAGATTCTCTGGATCAATATGACAACGGCGCTTCTTCTGGGGCTGATGTTGGCCTTCGAGCCGAAGGAGCCGGGTATCATGGAACGGATGCCGCGCAATACAAAAGAACCCATTTTGAACCGCACGCTGGTCGTCAGGATTGTGTCGGTGAGCTGCCTGCTGCTGGTCGGAGCTTTTGGGCTGTTCGAAGTTGAAATGACCTCGGGAGGAAATAAAGAGCTTGCCCGCACCCTTGCGGTCAATACATTTGTGTTCGGCGAGATGTTTTATCTGTTCAATTGCCGATCCCTCACACGCCCATTATGGCATCTGGATTTGTTCAGCAACCGATGGCTTTGGGCGGGAGTCGGGTTGATGACTCTCCTCCAGTTGATCTACACCTATATTCCCCTGTTCAACGGCATCTTTCAAAGCCATCCTATGGGAGTTTCGCATTGGCTCCTGGTGCTTGGCTACAGTGCGTTTATTTTTTTGGTCGTCGGGGGAGAAAAGAATTTGCGCCTCAAAGCTGCGCGTCGCAGGAAGCAGGCCTGAGCTTTGTGAATAAAATATTCATGATCCGATAGTTGTTGGCATTGATGGAGACTTACAGCGAATATCCCAGGAAGCGGACCTTTTACGACCCCGAACCCGATTACCAAAGGCCGCTCTACAAGATTCCCCTGGAGATGCGGGAGCGCATGCACAATCGACTCCGCTTCCTGTATGGGGAAAAGTCGGCCGATCGGCACATGCCGGAACTCGAGCGCATCCTGAAGGTCCATTATGCCCACAAGCCTCCAGAGATGGTCGAGAAAGAACGGGGCTATGACCCGAAAGAGCGATTCTGTGAAAAGGATGTGATTCTGATCACCTATGGCGATATCGTCAAAGGGTCGGGAGAGACCCCCCTTTCCATGCTTCATAACTTCATCAATACTTACAACCGCGGGGTCATCAACACGCTTCACATCCTCCCTTTTTTTCCATACTCATCGGATCGCGGCTTTGCCGTTGTGGACTTCAAATTGGTTGATCCGAAACTGGGGTCCTGGGCCGACATCCGGAAGAAGAAACGCCGGTACGATTTGATGTTTGATGCCGTACTGAACCATGTGTCGTCCCGCAGCGAGATATTCCGGGAATTTCTTAACGGGAATCCTCGATACCAAGACTTTTTCATCGCCTATGATTCTCCCGATGAACTCACCCTGGATCAGCGGAGGAAGATATTCCGGCCCAGGACATCGGACATCCTCACGAGGTTCGATACGATCCACGGCGCCAAATGGGTATGGACCACCTTTTCCGAGGATCAGATCGATTTCAATTTCCGGAATCCCGAAGTGCTGATGCAGGTGATGGACAGCGTACTTTTTTACATACGAAACGGGGCGGATATCCTTCGTCTGGATGCCGTCACCTATATATGGGCGGAACCCGGAACCGAAAGCGTCCATCTGCCGCAGACGCACGAAATCGTGAAGCTTCTTCGCGATGTAGTCGACAGCGTGGGCTCCGGAGTGGCGCTCCTGACGGAGACCAACGTACCCCATGAAAAGAATATATCCTACTTCGGCAACGGTTATGATGAGGCGCACATGGTTTACAACTTCGCCCTTCCTCCGCTGGTGCTGCATACCTTCTACCGTGGGGACAGCCGCGCTCTATCCCGCTGGGCTTCGGGCATCAGGCCGCCCTCCGATACGGCGACGTTTTTCAATATCCTGGATACCCACGACGGCATCGGGCTGATGGGCGTAAAGGAGATCCTTTCCCGGGAGGACATCGCTTTTATCGTCAAGACGGCTAGCGGTCGGGGCGCTTATATTTCCTACAAGATGACCCAAGACCATATGCAGGACCCTTATGAAATGAACACGACGTGGTGGAGCGCCATCAATGGAGACAACGGCCGGGAGGATCTGGAACGGCAGGTGAAACGGTACGTCGCCTCACGCAGCATTCCGCTTGTCCTTCAGGGGGTGCCGGGGATTTATGTGCACGGTTTTATGGGAACCGCCAATGACCATCAGCGGGTGGAAGAGACCGGCGTGAAACGCGATGTGAACCGCGGTGTCATCAGCAGCGAAGATGTGGCCCGTGATTTGGCCGATCCCCGGTCCAAACTGTCCCTTATCCGCCGCTATAGTGCCAGACTCTATCTCACGCGAACCCGGCACAGGGCTTTTCATCCCAGGGGCCGCCAAAGGGTATTGCATCTTTCTCCCGATGTGTTTGCCGTCGTTCGACAGTCGCCCGAAGGGGAGGAACACATTCTCGCCGTGACCAACGTGACGGGCAGGGAAACCCGGCTGGAAATTTCTCTTTCCGCGGCAGGCGTGCAGGAAGGACGGTGGCGGGAGCTGCTCAGTAAGACCACGTGGGAAGCCCGGCGGGGCGCTTTGAAAATCACCCTCGAACCATACGGGGCTATGTGGCTCAAAAATCCACCCGGATAGCGGGATGTTGCGATATCCATCCGCTCCCTTTATTCGATCGGGATGCGGCCCGGGGCGGCGATTCCTCTGCGTTCGACAAGAGACCCTTCCAGACGGTAAAATTCGATGAGCGCCTTTAGATAGTTGACCAGCGCTTCCACTTCGCCGATGCGGCTGACCAGAAGATCCCGCTGGGCCTGGGACACGAAAAAGTTGGTGGAGCGGCCCACGCGAAACTTTTCCGTTTCGATCCTGAGCTTTTCTTCCTGAAAGTTCCGAGTGGCCGTGCTGGCCGATATCTGTTCCTTTGTGCGCCGGACCTCGACGTACGCCTTTCTGACCTCTGTTTCCACCAGTTGCCGCAGGTTTTCCAGGGCCTTTTCGGATTGGTCTTTCGAGAGAAGGGCCCTGCGGTGCCGGGCTCCGGCATTCCGGTTGAAAAAGGGATATTCCAGGCTGAGCCCCGCGCGGGCGTCGTAGCCGTCTCCGGTGACGTCGTCTGCGGATCCGGAAAACGAGTCGGCATATCCGGTCTTTCCCAGCGTGATGAAAAAGTCCATTCTGGGCAGCAGCCCGTTTTTGGTGTAAACGAGTTCCAGATCATCCCTTTGAATCCCCAGCTTGGCCTGGTTTATTTCCGGCCGCATCCGCTTTGCAACCGCCACATGGTCTTCGACGGCATCGAGCTCGATCTGCGGCAACGTGGCGGGATGAATGAAAATGACATCGCGACGCCACACGTTGTTGCCCGGAGGATTAAGAAGCCGCAGCAACTCGATCCGCCTGGACTCCAGCGTGCTTTTCGCGTTGATGAGTCCCTGCTGCTGGGCTGCGACTTCGGCCTGAACCGCCACCAGCTCCGCTTCCGCCATTGTGCCCACCCGGATCATCTCTTCGGTTTCGGCCATCTGCTGCCGGGCGATTTTCATTGATTTTTCGACGATCTCGATCTGGCGGCGGGAAAGGGCATATTCCCAGCAGGCGGTTTCGACCTGAGCAATCAGGGATTCAACAAAAGCCCGAAGTTCATATTCACTTATGGAGCTATCGATTTGAGCCTGCCGGATTTTTGCCAGGTTGACATCGGCGCCGTATCCGCGGAGCAGCGACTGGGTAACGGACAGCCCCAGACGGGTGGTGTAAAAAGGATCTTCGTATCCGGAGTCGTCCTGCATATCGCCGGAGATTCCGATTTCCACGGATGTGCCGCCGGGAAAAAATTGTTTCAGGGAAATGGCTGCTTCCCGGGTGTCGCTTGTGGAAGTGCCGATACCGCTTGACGACACAGTTTGTTCATCGCTTTTTCCGGTCGAAATCTGGGCCTGCCCGACCGGATCAAATGCGGCAAGCTCCTGCGCTTCGGCGGTTTTCTGAATCTCCGGCGAGAGTCTTTCCATGGAAAGTGACCGGTTATTTTCCATGGCCATGAGTACGGCCTCCTGGACAGTGATTTGCAGGGGCGCTGGATCCGCCGTTGCTTCCGGCTGTCCGGGCGAAGAATGGATGCCGGCCTGCGCAGCCGGTTTTTTCGAAACAGCTTCGGCCGAAACCGGCGGTTCTCCATTGACCGGCGAATGATGACCGGCTGTACAAAGCAGGATAAGAGACAACAGGCCCCGGCCGAGGACCATGAAAACCGTTTTTTTAAGCCGTTTTGCAAACGTCATGGGACCCCCGGACAAGAGATTCTGAAGGCCGGTTTTTGCCGGCGGTCTTTTTCGCCGATGATTTCCGTTCAAAAAGGGTGTAAATGACAGGGATCACCACCAGGGTGATCAGGGTTGAACTGAGGAGCCCGCCGATGACGGTCCGGGCCAGGGGGGCCTGGGTTTCACCGCCTTCGCCAAGCCCAAACGCCAGCGGCATCATCGCGAGGACGGTGGTTCCGGTGGTCATCAGAATCGGCCGCAATCTTCTTCGCCCCGCTTCTTCAACGGCGGTCTTGAGAGGCATGCCGTCCCGGCGGCGCAGCAGATTGGTATGGTCCACCAGGAGAATGGCGTTGTTCACCACGATACCGCCCAGCATGATGCAGCCGATGTAGGACTGGACGTTGAACGTGGTTCCGGTTGAAAAGAGCATCAGAAAAACGCCGATCGCCGCAAGGGGCACCGAAAACATCACCACCAGAGGATACCGCAGCGATTCGTACAGCGAGGCCATGACCATGTAGACCAGCACCAGCGCAAGAGAAAAGCTGATCAACAGTTCTCGAAAAGATTTCTGCTGCTCTTCATAATCACCGCCGAAATGGATGCTGAAATCCCTGGGGACCGGGACCGACTGGAGCTCCTTTCGAATATCGGACAATACCGAGCCCATGTCGCGACCGCTGATATTCGCCGTGACGTAGACCACCCGCTGCTGATCCTTGCGCTCGATAAGAACCGGGCCGCTTACGGGCTGAACACTCACCACATTTCGCAGGACCACCGGTTCGGATTCGGTATTGACGAGGGGAAGATCCAGAATATCCAGCAGTTCCTTTTTTTCCGACTCTTTCAGCTGGACGCGGATATTGTACTCCTTTCCCTCTTCCCGGTAGGTGCCGGCGAGACTTCCGGAAAGCACGGTCTGCAGCATGGCGGCAATTCCGGAAACCGTCAGATTCATATCGGCGGCCTTTTGCCGGTCTACGAGAATGATTTCTTCAGGGGTTCCGGTTTCCCTGCTTATCCGGGTGTCGGTGACGCCGGGAACATCGGCGGCGATCCGTTCGACCCGACGGGCCAGTTCATCGGAAATTTCGAAGTCATGACCCCTCACTTCCACCTGAACCTGCTCGTCTCCGGCCGTGCCGATCCGGAGAAGAAAATGTCCCTGTCCGGCGCGGGTACGGATTTTTGCGCCGGGTATCGCGGTGAGCTTTTTTCGAAGGTCCGCCGCGATCTGTTCGCTGGAGCGCTCCCTTTTTCCCACCGGCACAAGGGCGACGCGCATCTCGGCCGCGTTGGATCCGCGTCCCTGCCAGCTGGACCCGCCGATGAAAGAAACGGTGTTTTCGATTTCCGGCGTCTGTGCGGTGACGATATGTTCGATGTCCCGAAAAGCCCTGTCAACCAGATCGAGGCGGGCGCCTACGGCCATCTCCGCCGTGACCCGCACCTCACTTTCGTCTGTGGCGGGCATCAATTCCACACCGATAAGAGGAATCAGGAGAAGGCTTGAAACGAACAGCAGCAGGATGGATCCCAGGATCAGCAGGCGATTTTCCAGAGCAAAGCGCAGCAGCTTTCGATAACCGTCTTCCATCCGGGCGAACAGCCGCTGAGAGATTCGAAAAAGTTTTCCGCCGATGCCGGGCCTTCGTTCCGGTTCCAAAGCGCCCGATGGGTTCGCCCGTCCGGTCAGCATGGGGACGAGGGTCAGCGCCGTCGCCAGGGAACAACCCAGGGAGAAGGCGACCACATAGGATAGCTGTTTGAACATTACGCCGGACATGCCGCGGATAAAAATGAGCGGCAAAAAAACGGTCAGGGTGGTCAGCGTGCTGGCAATCACCGCGGCGGCAACCTCCCGGGTGCCGTTTACGGCGGCCGATATGGGGTCCTGCCCCGACTCCTTAAGCCGGTGGATGTTTTCCAGAACCACGATGGCGTTGTCTACCAGCATGCCGACGCCGAGAGCCAGGCCCCCGAGGGTCATCAGATTTACCGTGAACCCGCCGAAGTACATCAGGGCGAAGGTGGCCACCACCGATACCGGTATCGTAACGGCAATAATGGCCGTGCTGGGGATATTGCGCAAAAAGAAGAGCAAAACCAAAATCGCCAGGAGTCCGCCGTAACCAATGGTGGAACCCAGATTGGTGATTGAGCGCCTGATATAATCAGAGGTGTCGATGATGGGGAGGATGTGGAGCTGAGGGATATCCCGGTTGATGCGTTTGACCTCCTGGAGCACCCGGGCCGCGACCTCGACGGTATTTTTACCGGATTGTTTATTGATCGCGAGACGGATCCCCGGCTTGCCGTTCACCCGGACGATTCGCGTGATCTTTTCCCAGGTGTCCTCCACCGATGCGATCTCTTTGAGCCGGATCGGCACCCCTTCCCGAAAGGCGATGACCGTATCTTCCAGTTCATCGAGGCCGGTATAAACTCCCGGAATCCGGACCGTTATGTCGAACAATCCTTTTTCGATAGTGCCGGCCGGAATGTTGACGTTTTCTTCTTTAATGCGGCTTAGAATCTGATTGAGGGGGATTTCCAGTGCCTTGATTTTTGCGGGATTCAGATTGACCTGGATTTCCCGGTCCAGGCCGCCTCGAATATCCAGAGACGCCACTCCCGGAATTCGTTCGATCCGGTTCTTGACCTGGTCGTCGATGATGTTTCGGGTCTGAATGGCATCCAGATGGCTGGATACACCCAGGATCATGATGGGAAACGATGCGACATCGAACTTTCGAAGCCAGGGCCGCTCAGCGTCCTCGGGAAGGTTTGGAATGACGCGGTCCAGACGGTCCCGAACGTCGCTTGCCGCTGCGTCGATGTCCGTCCCCCAGGAGAACAGCACGCGGACGCTGCTTTGACCTTCGGCGGACACGGAGGTGACTTCTTCCACTCCCGGCACCGCGCTCATGGCTTCTTCGATAGGACGCGTGATCAGCTCTTCGATTTCTTCCGGGCTTGCATTCTCATAGCTGGAAACGATGCTGAGGGTAGGATAGGTGATATCGGGCATCAGATCAATGGAGAGCCTTGACAGAGAAACCAGCCCCACAATGACGACGATCAGCGTGGCCATGACGGTGAAAACCGGTCTGTGGACAAAAAAACGGGACAGATTCATGGGGCTTGTTTTCCTGCGGCGCCGCCAGGGTCGGCAGAGGGGGCCTTGCGGGCTTCCGGTTCGGCGGATTTGGAGACCGAAAGATCCGGAAGGATGATTGTTCCGCCGTCCTGCAGCAGGTGATGGCCCAGAGTCACCACCGATCCGCGGATTGCGGGATCGATCACCTCCGCGTGACGGCCGTCGACGATACCGACGGTAACGGGTACGAAACGGGCGGTTTTCCTCTCAAGATCGGCCAGAAAAACTCCCTGGCTCCCGTTTCGTCTGACAATAGCGGCAATCGGGACCAGTGTGGCGTCTCGATGCGCGTCAAACTGGATGCGGATCTTGACAAACATGCCCGGTTTCAGGAGGCGTTCCACGTTGGGGATTTCTATTTCCACCCGGGCCTGTCTCGACTTTTCCTTAAGCATGGGAGCGATCCGGACGACGCTTCCGGCAAAAGAACGGCCGGCAAACGCATCGGTTGAAACGAAAACCTCCAGACCCTGCCGGATTTTGGGATAGTCCTTCTCGATTACATGAGTAACGGCGATCAGGCTGGAAATATCGAGAATGGAGACAATAGGGGTGTTGGCCGCCAGCATGGCGCCTTCGTCCACGAATCGCTCTCCCACCACACGATAGCCTTCCGAGTTGTTTTCCGGCATCCTGATCTGGGTATAGGCAAGCCGGACTTCGGCCGCTTTGAGGGCCGCATCGCTTTGAGCCACCTGGGCCGTTGCGACTTTGAGCTTGGCCTGCTGGGCCTCGAATTCGGACTCCGCGGCATCGAGTTGGGACACGGAGGCAATCTTTTTTTCCCGGAGTTCCGCCGTGCGCTCATATTCTCTTTCTGCGTTTTTCAGGGTGCTCTTCCGGTCCAGAAGGTTGGCGCGGGCCACTTCCAGTTCGGCCTTCGCCTGACTGAGCTGCTGGCGGTATTCGTCGTCGTCGAGCACAGCGACAAGCTGTCCGGCTTCAACCCGGTCTCCGATATGAACCAGTATTTTTTCGAGACGTCCGGGAATCTTGGGCGCCAGCGAAAATGAGGAAAAAGGATGCAGGGTTCCGGTGAAATTTCCTTCTTCAAGGATATCGGCTTTTATTACAGGGGAGACTTCGACGGCAACAGGGGTGCCGGGGCGCCTGTTTTCGACCTCTTCGGAACCGGGTGCCTTTCGATAGATCTGCCGGCCCAGAAATCCGAAGACCGCAAGAACCATAATGACGACGATATATTTTTTCATGGAAAAGAAATTAACAATCCTCAACCCTTCCGGTTGAATCAGTTAGACGTTCTAATGGGAAAAAGCATGCCCTGCGGCAGCATTTAGGGTTGATTTTACATCATTTTCAGATAATAACAACCCCAAACCCCCATCTGGCATTGCAAGGGTCGAAAGAATTGTTCAACGACGCAGTCAAGCACAAAGGAGGAAAGATGGATTTCAGCGTTTCTGAACCGGTGCGGATCATGCTGGACATGGTCAATGAATTCGTCGACAGAGAACTCGTTCCTCTGGAGCCCGAATTTTTAAGTCGGCCCTTTAAATCGCTTCTGCCGGTGCTGGAGGAAAAACGCCGGATGGTCAAGCAGATGGAACTTTGGGGGCCGATCCATCCCAAAGCGTACGGCGGTATGGGGCTCGGGTTGATGGATGCGGCGCTTCTTTACGAGGCCATGGGCCGGACGCCTTTGGGACTGTACGTGTTCGGCTGCCAGGCTCCTGATGCCGGAAATGCCGAAATTCTTCACCTGTACGGTACCCAGGAGCAGAAAGAAACCTTTCTTCGGCCCCTTGTCGAGGGAAAAATCCGGAGCTGTTTTTCCATGACCGAAATCGAAATGCCCGGGTCCAACCCTTTGATGATGGAAACGACGGCGGTCAAGGACGGCGGCGATTATGTGATAAACGGCCACAAGTGGTATACGACCGCCGCCGACGGGGCTGCTTTTGCCATCGTGATGGCCGTGACAAACCCGGAGGCTTCCCCGTACAGGCGGGCCAGCATGATCATCGTTCCGACCGACATCCCCGGGTTCGACCTGGTTCGCAACATCTCTATCATGGGGCATGCGGGCAGCGACTGGGAGAGTCATGGCGAGATCATCTACCGCGGCTGCCGCGTTCCCGTGAAAAATCTGCTCGGTCCGGAAGGCGAGGGGTTTGTTATCGCCCAGCAGCGCCTCGGGCCGGGACGGATTCACCACTGCATGCGCTGGATCGGGATATGTCACCGGGCCTTCGACATGATGTGCGCCCGGGCCGTCAACAGGCCCATCGAGCCGGGCAAGACCCTGGCATCCAAACAGATCATTCAGCAATGGATCGCCGAGTGTGCGGCCGAGATCCATGCCGCACGGATGATGGTCCTGCATGCCGCATGGATGATCGAGACGCTCGGGGTGAAGGAGGCCAGAAAGGAAATTTCCTATATCAAGTACACGGTGCCCGACGTTATGGGAAGGGTTGTCGACAGAGCTCTGCAGGTCCACGGCGGTCTGGGGATGACGGACGATACTCTGCTGGCTTTCTATTTTCGAACCGAACGGGCGGCGAGGATTTACGATGGGGCGGATGAAGTGCATAAAACAGCGGTCGCTCGCAGGGTCCTGAAGGATTATGCGAAAAAATTCGGCTTGGGCGACATCGTTCTGTAGTCCGAAAAAGGATCTTTTGCCATGGCGGGATTGCTCAAAGCCGTCTTTTTCGATTTCGGAGGGACCCTGTTCGACTACCAGGTGGTGGCCCGGGCCGACCTCGAAACCCAGATCGATGCCCTTGGCTGGGCCGGGGTGCAGGCAGATGAAGAGGCGGTAAAAAAGGCATCCAAGGAAGCCATGCGCCGGGTCTTTCAGCGGTATCTTCCGCAGCCGTTTTATCTTCACGGAGACCTGTTCCGGGACGCGCTGGCCGGGTTGTTCGACAGCTTCGCTGTTCCGTTTCGACCGAACTATTACGATCGGTACCGGAGCGTCTTAATGAGCCGATACGCAAGGGACCTGCGTCTTCGCGACGATGCGATCGACACCCTTCGGAAGCTCGGCGAGGCGGAACTGGTTCTGGGACTCGTCAGCAATATCGACGAGAACCAGCTGGCGTTTCTCGTGGAGCTGACGGGCCTTGCACCGCATTTTGCCTTCACGCTTTCAAGCGAACGGGCGCGGTCGTGCAAACCCGACCCCGGCATTTTTGAACAAGCCGTACGGCTGGCCCGATGCCGTGTGGACCAGTCGCTTTTTGTCGGCGATACCGTTGCTCAGGATGTGGTCGGTGCAAACCGGGCCGGCATGGCTTCCGTCCTGTTGTGGCACCGAAACGACCCGGGTCCCCCGGAAAACGGGCCGAAGCCGCGACACAAGATCCGAAGGATCAGCGAAATTCTTGAAATTGTCGCCGATTATCGGTAAAAAGACAAAAGCGGTCCGGCTCCACAGGGGTTTGGGCCCCGAGCGGACTGCAACAATGGATTATCAGTCTCCTGCAACGGCAGCCAAACCGTTTGCGATAGTTCCGGACAGCTCCATGAGGCGCATCCCCTTTATAAAGAAAACCGTCCGCTGCCTTTTGGAAGTTTTTTGGAAGTCCTGGGGCGTTGGCGAAGTCTGGGTCTCCTGTGTTGCGGTCCGCTTGGGGCCCAAACCCCTGTGGAGCACGGCAACGGTCTTCCAAAAATCCAAACTGTTTCAAGGAGTGCCATATGCCCGCAAAGGCCCACACACCGGAGACGACCGAAGTTCGTAACGAGCATCGATTCGATGAGGCGGCCCTGGTGCGCTATCTGCAGGAGAATATCGAAGGGCTTTCAGGACCCATAAGCGTCCGTCAATTCAAACACGGTCAATCCAACCCGACCTTTCTTCTGAGCGATACCAAAAAAAACTTCATCCTGCGGAAACAACCTCCCGGAAAACTTCTTCCTTCGGCCCACGCCGTAGACCGGGAATACCGCATTCTGTCTGCCCTGCAGAATACCGATGTGCCGGTCCCTAGAATGGTTCTCTTTTGCGGGGACGCTTCGATCGTCGGCACGCCGTTTTACGTTATGGAAATGATCGAAGGGCGGGTGTTCCGGGATGCGATCGCCTCCGAAGCCGGCAGCCCGGCGGAACGCGGTGCTGTTTTCGATGCCATGATTGACACGCTCGCAAAAATTCACCGGGTCGACTGGCAGGTCCTGGGGCTTGCCGATTTCGGTAAGCCGGGAAATTATATGGCCCGCCAGGTGCATCGGTGGACCAAACAGTACCAATCCTCCCGGACCCGGGAGATCGACAGCATGAACCGGCTGATGGCCTGGCTGCCGCAAAATATTCCCGCCGATGATACGACCACTATCGCCCACGGCGACTATCGCATCGATAACCTGATCGTGCATCCTATAGAACCCCGTGTGGTCGCGGTTTTGGACTGGGAGCTCTCCACACTCGGGCACCCCCTGGCGGATCTGGCCTACAATTGCATGTGCTACCATCTGCCGTCCGAAAACAGCTTGGGTTTCGGGTTTAAGGACCACGATTTGCGGTCCCTAGGCATTCCTTCTGAAAGCGAAAACATCGCCGCCTATTGCCGAAGGACCGGTCGCGAGCGTATCGCCGACTGGAATTTCTATCTGGCTTTCGGGATGTTTCGTCTGGCGGCCATCGTACAGGGCGTCTACAGGCGGGGACTCGAAGGAATCGCAAGCTCCTGCGATGCGGTGTCCTACGGAACCATCGTGGAGCTGCTTTCCGATACGGCGTGGGAGGTCGTCAACCGGGGCTGAAGAACTGCTCATAGCTCATAGCTGATAGGTGATAAAAGCAGGGCGTACGGGGAAAACAGGCATACAGGGGTAATGGCGCACGGCTATAGAGCAATGAAAATGGGATTCGTCTTTTTTCCCTTGGGCCTTGCGCCTTGCGCCGTTGTCCGTATGTGGTGGAAAAGCCCGGGAAAACCGTCATCGGATTTATGCCAGCACCGACTAAGATCCAATCCCGGCGGACAGCAGCCAGCCGGAAAAGGTGGCGCAAGACAGCATGGTACTCGCCGAAATGGCGGCAACGGCGAAATCCGGGTCGCCGTGGAGTTCTTTTGCCATCACGTAGGTGACCGTCGCCGTCGGTGAAGCCAGCAGGATGAGTGCCGGCAGATAATCCGGCTCGGCAATTCCGAAGAGCCTGAACAGTCCCCATCCCAGCGCGGGCAGCAGGACCAGCTTCATGAATCCGGAGGAAAGGACGCGGCCGAGCTGTCGACGCATCATTTCAAAGGAAAGGGATGCTCCGATCACCAGAAGCGCCATGGGAAGGGCCAGGTCGCCGAGGATCTTGAGGCTCTGGTCAAAAACGAGGGGCAGGGGGAGACCCGACAAGTTGTAAACAATGCCGGCCGAAGAGGAAATAATGACCGGGTTTCCCAGGATTTTTTCCGCAGCGGCCATGGGAGACTGCCGGAAGGCGGTTTCGCGGCTGTACAGTTGATGGGCCAGAACCCCCAGAAGGTTCTGTAAAACGATAATGAAGCCCGAAAGGATGCCGGCCCGTATCAGCCCGTCCTTTCCGAGGGCGTAATAGGCCACGGCCAGGCCGATATAGCCCAGATTCCCGTGGACCGCGCTTTGCATGAAAGTGCCGCGAAGATGCCGTCCGATGCCGGTTGCGGTCCCGAAAATCCAGGCGAAACAGAACACAGCCAGAATGCAAGCCAGAGAGATCGACAAGGTCTCCGCATGGAATTGGGTTTTCAGCGATGTCTGGCACAGCAGTCGAAACAGCATGGCCGGTATGGCCAGGTAATAGACGAGGCGGTTGGCGGTTCCCAGGAAATCAGGGGGAATGAATCCTTTTTGTCGGGCCAGCCAGCCGAGACCGATGATCGTGAAAATGGGAATGATGGTTGCGATGATGTGCATAAGATATGCGCTATATAGATTCGTTCCCGGGCTGTCAAATCCAAAAACCGATTTTGTTTGCCATTGACCCATGGCGATCCATCTGCCGGCGATTCACAGCGCCCTGGACTACTATAGAAAATTTACACCGGTCAATTTTTCAGAAGAGCGGAGGCGGTTTTTTGGCCGGGTTGAAAAAAAGGAGGCTTACAATCCGGTCTTTCAATACCGGGATCCACTGGAAACGGAAGATTACAGGGAGATCAAAGAGAGCCTCCGCAGGGAAAAAGGCCGAGATCCGGTTATCGATGCCTTTATCGCTGTTTATCTTCATGTGGCCGATATGATGATCGCATGGAAAAAATCGGATTACCGGGCTTTATCGATGCTTTCCGGTGAACTGTTCGGTTCGGCGGCGGTGCTTGACCCGGCCAGAGCCGCTGCGGCATATAAAACCACGGGGCTCCTGTTACCGGAGGCCTCAGAGGTCTTCGATGCGCAGCGGATTGCAGAGCGCTTCAGAGAGGAGTTTGCCCGCCGACAGTTATCGGGCTGGTCGATATTTTTCGATGACGCCATAGCCGGAAACGTCTCGATCTACGAAGTGGAAAAAAAAATCATGATTCGAACCGGCGTGAAGGAGACGGCGCTGGGGCTCGACTGCCTCGTCGCCCACGAACTCGACGGCCACGCCCTGCAGGCGTTTAACGCCATGGAAAGCCGCAGGCACAGGCAGTGGCTTCTCTCCTATATCGGCACGGAACGGCAGTATGAAGGGTATGCTACCTTTGTCGAAATAAACAACCTGACGATTCCGCATATTGCCTGTGACTTCAGGGATTACCTGGTTTTCATGATCGCTACGGCCGAAGCCCTGCAGGCCTCTTTTTACGATACCTACCGCCGGATGGTTTTTCTCTGCGGCGATACGGACCTTTCCTTTTACGCCGCCTACAAGGCAAAAAGAGGGTTTCAGAAAACGATGCAACCCGGTGCTTTCCAGAAGGAAAACGCCTATCTGTTCGGCGCCACGGATATCATCCGTCTGGTCGAGGCCGGTGAAGACAATTTTTTTCGTCTGTCACAGGGCTGCTTTCCGCTTTGCGTCATCAGACTGATTCCGGCCGGCCGGTTGAAATGGATCGGTGCAACCCGTTTCAACCGGTCCAATTTTGATTTTTTCAAACAGACGTGGAAAACCATTTTGAAAGGATGATAAGGCAATATGAGATTTTCAAGATCCATGCCCGAACGCTTCAATGGGGTAATGACGAAAGACCTGCCGGAGGTCGTGCAGGATAAAATCAAAACCCTTTCCCACGTTCTGGAAATAACGGAAGGGGCCGTGATTCATGCCATCATCACAGATTGGGTCGCACGGGAAGCCGCGGAAATTTTCCTGTTTGCAAAACGCACTTCTTCGAATGTCTACCCGCTGCGCTTCGACGACTTTGCCAATGTGGTGCTCGGCGAAAAACTCTTTTGCCTTCTCAAGGCCGAGCATCTCAAAGAGCTGGCAGCCGGCGGCGAATCGGCCGAAATCCACGAAATGAACCTGCAAAAGATCCGGCGGGAGATCCAGCCCTCTAAAGAAGAGGTCGAAAACAAGATCGAGCGCATTCTGCAATGGACCCATGAAAACAAGGGTCTTTCGAGGACACCGGAAAACGACAAAACCCTCGCCTTCATGATTGTTCTTTACGGCCGCGCCGGCTTTTCGGAAGACCAGATCAAAGAGCTCATTGCCGGGGAAACCGAATATCTCAGGCAAACAAACCCTTAGTTGCCGCTTTGTACGCCCGCACCTTTTCTTCCATTATCGAACAAAGTCCTGGGCTGTCGAGATTCTCTTCGATCAGCCGCTCGAAGGCGCTGCCGATGACGACCCCGTCCGCGAAAGAGGCGACAGTCCGGACATGGTCGGCCGTGGAAATTCCAAATCCCACACAGATGGGAAGATCCGATACAGAGCGAAGAATTTCGGTCTGCTCCCCGGTTTCCGACAGATCCAGGCCGCTGCTGCCGGTCACGCCGGTTTTTGATACGAGATACAAAAATCCTGCTGCATCCTTTGCGATCCGTTGCATGCGCAAAGCCGGCGTAGTGGGTGCAACGAGGCGGATGAGAGCCAGGGCGTCATCGGCCCACAAGGCGGTCATCTCGTCGCTTTCTTCCGGGGGCAGATCCACCACCAGGAGGCCGTCGGCGCCGGCCTCCCTGGCGTCTGAATGAAACCGCTGGACGCCATAGGCCAGTATCGGATTGTAGTAGCTGAATAAAATAATCGGCATGTCCGAAAACGCCCTGATTTTCTCCGCCATCTCCATAACGGACGCGACGGAGACCCTGTTTTGCAGCGCTCTTGCCGACGAACGCTGGATCACGGGCCCGTCGGCGGTGGGATCGGAAAAAGGAATTCCCAGTTCAAGCACGTCCAGGCCGGCCCGGCACATGGCGGAGATCAGTTCGAGAGAGCGGGATATCATCGGATCCCCGGCGGTGACAAAGCCCACCAGCGCCTTTTCTTTTTTTCTTTTCAGATGATCAAAAGTTCGGTCGATACGGTTCATGCCCGTCTTCTCCTTGCCGTTGGCTTTCAGGATAGTTCCAATGCGCCTTGCACAATGTCCAGGTCCTTGTCTCCGCGTCCCGAAAGGTTGACGATGATGCGGCTTTCCGCCGGTCTGCGTTCCGCTTCGGCCATTGCCCACGCCAGCGCATGCGCGCTTTCGAGGGCAGGTATAATCCCCTCCAGTTTACAGAGCCGTTGAAAGGCTTCCATGGCCTGCTCGTCCGTCACAGCAACATACCGAACCCTGCCGCTGTCTTTGAGCATCGCATGTTCCGGTCCCACGCCGGGGTAGTCGAGGCCGGCCGAAATCGAATGCGCTTCCTGGATCTGGCCGCCTGCGTCCTGCAGCACATAGGATTTTGCCCCGTGGAGCACGCCGACGGATCCCCTGCCGAGGGTGGCCGCATGCTTGTCCGTGTCGATGCCCTTTCCCGCAGCCTCCACGCCCACCATCTCCACGGCGTCTTTTAAAAAGGGGTAAAAAAGGCCCATGGCATTGCTTCCTCCCCCGACGCAGGCGACGAGCAGATCGGGAAGCTTTCCGGTGGAAGCGAGAATCTGTCGTCTCGCTTCGTCGCCGATGACCCGCTGAAAATCCCGAACCATGGCCGGATAGGGGTGGGGCCCGGCCACGGATCCGATCACGTAAAAGGTGTCCCGCACGGCGCCGACCCAGTAGCGCATGGCCTCGTTCATGGCGTCTTTGAGGGTGCCGGTGCCCGAGTCGACCGAAACCACTTCAGCGCCCAGCAGCTTCATCCGCCTTACGTTGGCCGCCTGGCGGCGGATATCCTCGACGCCCATGAAGATTCTGGCTTCCATGCCGAAGAGGGCAGCCACGGTGGCCGTGGCCACCCCGTGTTGACCGGCCCCTGTTTCCGCAATGAGCTTGCGTTTTCCCATCCACCGGGCCAGCAGGGCCTGGCCGATGGTGTTGTTGATTTTATGGGCACCGGTGTGGGCCAGATCCTCCCGCTTCAGATAAATCGATGCTCCCTTTGCGTAAGCGGTGAGGCGGCCGGCATAAAAGAGCGGCGTGGGCCGTCCCGCGTAATCACGAAGAAAGCTTCTGAATTCGTCCTGGAACCCGGGCTCCGGCGTTATGCGGGAATAGGCCTCTTCGAGTTCCAGAATCGCGGGCATGAGCGTCTCTGCCACGTATCGCCCGCCGTACGGTCCGAAGTGGCCTCGTGAATCCGGACCGGTTCCGATTTCATTCTGCTGCGACATTAAAAAATCCTCCTCAACGATCTGGTTGTGCGGCAGGCTGCCACCGCCGATAAAAAAGTCCTCACCCGGTCGATATCTTTTCTGCCCGGCCGGCATTCCACGCCGGAGCTGACATCCACGGCATCGGGATCCGCCGCCCGAACGGCGACCGCCACGTTTTCCGGTGAAAGGCCTCCGGCAAGAATGAGCGGGAATCGGGTGCCGAGCTTCTTTGCGGCCTCCCAGTTCCAGGAAAGGGCGTTGCCCCCGGGCAGTTTTCCTTTTCCACACTCCACCAGGAAGGCGGATGCGGGGTACATCCCGGCGTCCTGTATGGACGGAGAGGCTTCGCTGAACAGAGCTTTAATAACCGTCAGGCCCTCGGCTACAAGACGGCCCACGAGATCCGGCGGCTCTTTGCCGTGGAGCTGAACCGCTGTCAAACCGCAGGTTACTGCCGTTTCCATAATATCGGCATAGCGCTTATCCACGAAAACGCCGACCTTTTGAATATATCCGGGAAGGGCGGCGGCGATCTTTTTTGCCTGTACGGCGGGAATGCATCGGGGGCTCGGGGGATAGAATACGAATCCGACGGCGTGCGCGCCAAGGTCCGCACATTGCTTTGCTTCCTCGACGTCTGTAAGGCCGCATACCTTGACCTGGATGCAGGGAGTGATATCCATAATGAGTTTCAAACCCCTCTGAACTCCAACCCGGACAAGCCGGAACCAAGCATGAATGAATTTTCGATTTTGGATTTAAAAAACAGCAGAATTCCTTCAATCGAAAATTGCCAATCGAAAATCGAAAATAATCGCCATAGTCATCCAGTGAAACGTAAAATTAAAACATTTTGCATGGAATTTTATTTATAAGGGACTAAACCCTTACCAGCGATTTCAGAAAGGCTTCAGGATCCTCTGCCCTGACCAGGCTTTCTCCGATCAAAAAGTTCCAGATCCCTCCATCGCGAATCTTTTCGATGTCCGCCCGGTTTTTTATCCCGCTTTCGGCCACCGCAATCTGATCCTGCCGAAGATACCGCGCCATTCGAAGGGCGTTGTCCGTATGGGTTTCGAAGGTGGAAAGATTCCGGTTGTTAATGCCGATGAGCCGGGCCCCGGCGGCCGTGGCCTTTTCGAAATCTTCCGGTCCGTGCACTTCCACAAGGGCGTCCATGTTCAGTTCTCCGGCCAGGTGCAAAAACTCCTGCATCTGTAAGGTCGAAAGAATCCGGGCGATCAGAAGCACCGCATCCGCGCCCAGAACGCGCGACTCGTAAATCTGGTAGGACGAGATCAGAAAATCCTTGCGCAGCACCGGGATACAGACGGTCTTTCCGGCCTCTTGCAGGTCATCAAAGGATCCTTTGAAAAAAACCTGGTCCGTGAGTACGGAAAGTGCTGCGGCTCCGGCCCTCTCATATGCGGCCGCATAGGCCGCCGGATTTAGATCCGGTCGAATAAGCCCCCTGGAGGGAGAGGCGCGCTTGATCTCAGCGATGACGTTCACGCCGAAAGGGCCCGGTTTTTCAACAGCTTTTAAAAAACTGCGCCGCTTCTGCTTTCCGGAGGCCCTTTCGCGCAGCAGGCTTTCGGGCGCGCGCTTTTCGGCGGCGGCCACCTCGATCTTTTTTTGCGCAACGATTTTTGATAATATGTCGGTTCCCATATGTTTAAAGGACGAAGCTGATGCAATTTGAAATAAGTTTTTTTGTCAACCCGGAACCTTTGAACCCTGAATCCTTTTATGCATTTTCCCGGGTAAATTTTACCAGCGCCCCCAGCTTTTGCGCCGCCGCGCCGCTGTCGATGCTTTCGGCCGCTATCGGAATCCCTTGTTCGATGGTTTCCGCCTGGCCTGCGGCGACAAGAGCGGCGGCCGCGTTGATCAGTACCACATCGCGTCCGGGGCCCTTTTCCCCCTCGAGGATGCGCCGGGTAATGGCCGCGTTTACCGCCGGTTCTCCGCCGGCAAGCGCCCGGGCATCGGCCGGTTTTTCGAAAAAGCGTTCGGGCAGCATATCGTAGGTTCGGATCAGGCCGTCTTTTAGCTCGGATATCCGGGTTGGAGCGCAGACCGATATTTCGTCGAGGCCGTCGTGGCCGTGGACCACCAGGGCCCGTTTTGCACCCAGCAGCCGGAGCGCCTGGGCGAACATCTCGGTCAACTGGGGCGCATAAACCCCAAGAAGCTGGCAGTTTGCGCCCGCCGGATTGGTCAGGGGACCCAGCATGTTGAAGATGCTTCGAATTCCGACTTCTTTTCGGGCCTTTGCGGCGTGACGCATGGCTCCGTGATACAGAGGGGCGAAAAGAAATCCGATGCCGATCTGCTGAACCGCCTCTTCGACGACTTCCGGTTTCGTGTTCAGGTTCATCCCCAGCGCCTCAAGAAGATCGGCGCTGCCGCAGCGGCTCGATATGGACCGGTTGCCGTGTTTGGCCACCGTGACGCCGCAACCGGCCACCACAAAAGCGGTGGTGGTGGAGATATTGAAAGTCTGCGCTCCGTCGCCGCCGGTGCCGCAGGTGTCCACCACGGTCGAATCGGAAGTCTGAATGCGCAGGGCTTTTCGCCGCATGGCCCGGGCCGCGCCGGCCAGTTCCTCGAATGTTTCGCCCTTTGTGGCGAGAGCGGCCATGAACGCGCCGATCTGGGCATCCGTCGTGTCGCCCGAAAAGATGGCCGTCAGCATCTGGGACATTTCCTCTTCGCTCAAATCATTGCCATGGATGATTTTGGTCAGGTAGTTTCGAAACATGACGTCCTGTCTCCTTCTGTCTTTATTGCCGAATTACCGGTCTGTTTTGCCGTTGATGGCGCCGGGCCAAAGCGGCCGTGCGGCCATAATCGTCGATCAATTGTCGGGTTGCTGCTCCGTGATCTCCAAAAAGTTTCTCAAAAGCCGCTTTCCGACAGGTGTCATGATGGATTCCGGGTGAAACTGAATGCCTTCCGTCCGGTGGCTGAGATGGCGGATGCCCATGATTTCTCCGTCTTCGGATTCCGAGGTGATTTCGAAGCACACGGGAAGGCTTTCCCTTTCCACGGCCAGCGAATGGTAGCGCATGGCCTGAAACGACTGGCCGATGCCCCTGTACAGGGTTTTTCCGTCTGCGGTGATCGTCGATGTTTTTCCGTGCATGAGGCGTTTGGCGGAAACCACCTTCCCGCCGAAGGCCGTGGCGATGGCCTGGTGCCCCAGGCAGACACCCAGAATCGGAATTTTGCCTGAAAAATGATTGATTGCCGAAAGCGTGATACCGGCTGTCTCGGGCCGGCCCGGGCCGGGCGAGATGACGATTCCGGAAGGCATCAAATCGGTCAGATCTTCGATGGAAACGGCGTCGTTCCGGTAGACGGTCACCTGCGCCCCGAGTTGCGCCAGATACTGGACCAGATTGTAGGTGAAGGAATCATAGTTGTCGATCATGATGAGCATACGGGCTCTCCTTGTCCGTTTGTAACCATTTAGGTTTTCGAAATACCGCCGATCAGTTGAAGCGCTTTCTGGATCGCCATGGCCTTGTTCACCGTTTCCACGCGCTCGCGTTCCGGGTCTGAATCCGCAACCAGGCCGGCACCCGCGCGTACGGTCAGGCGGCCGTTTTGGACGCATGCCGTTCGAATGATGATGGCCATGTCCATGTTTCCCGTAAAAGAGACATATCCCACGGCGCCGCCGTATGGCCCCCTTGGTTCTGTTTCGAGCTCTGCGATAATTTCCATGGCCCTGACCTTGGGGGCGCCGGACAGGGTGCCTGCAGGAAAGGTTGCCCGGAACAGATCCCATGCGTCGGCGTCCGGTTTCAGATCGCAGCAGATGTTGGACACCAGGTGCATAACGTGGGAATAGCGCTCCACGAACATGAGGTCCGTCACCTGAACCGTTCCTGTTTCGGCTACGCGCCCGAGGTCGTTTCGTCCCAGATCGACGAGCATGAGATGCTCGGCCCGCTCTTTTTCGTCGACGAGCAGCTCACTGGCAAGGGTCCGGTCCTGCTGTTCATTCCTGCCTCTCGGGCGGGTGCCGGCGATGGGCCGCAGGGTGGCGACCCGGTTTTCCAGTCGAATCATGGTTTCCGGAGACGATCCCACCAGAGCCGTGTCGTCCAGGTGCAGAAAAAACAGATACGGGGAGGGGTTGACGAAACGCTGGGCCCGATAAAGGGACCACAAATCGGGGGTGGAGTCGCAGTCGAACATCTGCGAGATTACGGTCTGGATGACGTCGCCATCATGAATGTACTGCTTTACCTTTTGAACGAGCTTTCGGTAGTGTTCATCAGGCTGCCGCGCTTTTAATATATGGGGCCCGCAGTTCCCGTTTCCGTTGGGGACTGGTTTCCCGGCAGCCTCCAGCACCCGCTGAATCCGGGTATTTGCGCGATCGTAGGCCGCTTCGGGGTTTTTTTCATGAGACTGAAGAAAGCAGACGGCGACGATCAACAGGGTGTGGCGGATGTTATCGAAGATAAGAATTTCATCCGGGATGACCATGTGGGCCAGGGGCAAACCAGGATCGAGCCTGCTGGGAATCGGTTCGAAAAAAGAAACCATTTCATAGGTGAAATAGCCCACGAGACCGCCCCAGAACCGGGGCAGGCCATGCAGAGACACGGGCCGAAATCCGCCCATGAACTCCCTGAGCACATGCAGGGGGTCTCCGTTATGGGGGATTTTTGAGGAGCGCCCGGCTTCCGTTATTTCCACCGCGTCGGGATAGATGCGGACGTGGGAGCGCGCGGAAGATCCGAGGAAGCTGTAACGACCCCAGCGCTCCCCGCCTTCAACGCTTTCAAACAAGAAAGCGGGTCCCCGGTTGTCGTAAATCTTTCGCAGAAGGGAAACCGGGGTTTCGGTGTCCGCGAGGATCTCCACGCAGACCGGAATGACATTATATTCTGCGGCCAATTCAAGGAATCGATCTTTTTCGGGAAATTGATTGAGTCGCATGTTTCCTCCACGCGCGCATCGATGCCTGCGGCGTGCATATAAAAAGGGTGAAAGGGGGCTGGTCGCACCCTACAGAAATCAAAAGGGCCGTGGCATTTTTTCTACGGCCCTTTAAAAGCAAAAAGGACCGTGGGGGTCGGGGGTCCCACGGTCCTTGTGTCTCAATTATTCAGGCTGACAGACTACGCAGGCACACCCCTCGTTTCGGCCTGCCACCACCATCCTTTATCTTCAAAAAAACAGTTTATGGTCCTTGTTGTCGCCATGATTGCTCCCGGCAAAATATTATCTGTAATATTTACAAGGATTATATTCCGTTTGTCAAGGCTTTTTTTATTTTCCGGTTTCTCCGAAAACAACCCATTCAATCATTCATTTTTATTATTTGAAAGAGCTGTGGTATGATAAAATATTGACAAGGAAATTGCGGATGGGCGCTCGAAGGGCCGCACCCTCTATCGATTCCGCCACTTGCCGGGGTTCAATTCTTTTACGAAAAAGGCGATGTCATGAAAAAAATTCTGTTTTATTCCGGTACGGCCCTGCTTTTTGCCGCGGCGGCCCTTTCCGGCTGTTCCGATGGCAAAGACGCCGCATCGGAAAAAGGAGCGATTCAACAAATGACCGATAAAGCCGCAAAAAAAGCCGTGGATAGAATTCGGTCGCCAATGGACAACGCAAAGTCCGCTGCGGATCAGCAGCAGGATCGATTGAAAACTATGGAGAAATTCTCAGACGCTCAATAGTCGTCAACCCAAAATGCCGTATCATGGCTTTTCTTTAAGCCTCCCGATGGCCTCCGTCAGTTCCCGCGTCGGCGGCTCTGTCCCCTGGTCGAACCGGACAGGCTCGCCGAGTGCATCGGCGATGGTCTTAATCGGGACTTCGGCCTCCAGCAGAATCTCCTCAAGGGTCTTTTTTTCTGCTGTCAAACGTTTGATGGTCTGCGTCAGGTAGATGGCGTGATTGGCCTCAACCGAGGCTTCGTTTGCCAAAAGTTTCGCCTGCGTGACATCATAACGGTTTGCTTCCAGCGTTTTTTCAGCGATCTCTTTTCCTTTTTTGAAATCATCCCCGGCCTTTTTATAGGAAGCCATCCCCGAGGAAAAAGCGGCCGGCGCGTAAAAAGCCGCATCTTTATTTTCGGCCGCTTTCATGGCAATATCGGTTTCATTGAAAAGGGATTGCCTGAGAGCGTCCGTTTGAGCCCCGGCGACGTGAACGGTGAGGATCAGGAAAAATCCTCCACAAAGGAGGGTGGGAACCAGGCTTTTAGTCATCGAAGACTTCATATCACATCTCCTTTTGGTTTATAAATGGACCTGTTGCCGGCGAAAGGAACATTATGCGCCGGTGCCGGAGAACAAAGGACGGAAACGCGAATAGCACGAATCAGAGATATTTTGCAAGACGGGATATGCTACCCGCTTGCCTAAAAAGGATTGTTGGTGTACAAAAACGATTATGATCGAAAAAATTAAAGCAGCACGCTCATTTTTCCTTATCATTTCCCTTTTGGCCTTGCTCGGCGTGTCTTGCGGGAACGACCCGACCCCCCCCAAGACTCGAGATGTTTCCCGCCATCCCGATACGTTCACCTTTTTTGAGGTTGGTAAAAATTCAATTCTATCCAGGGATCTCAGAAAAGAACTGAGCAACGCGTTGGGCGATGAAGCCGTGGAGCAGAGGACCGTCATCGATCTGGAAATAAATTACAAGGGGTTTCTGAAAACACATTTTCCAGATATTGAAAAATTAAACCAGGAGCTTAATTTCCCGCCCGGAGAACGGGTCGAGCATCGGACCATAAAACTGATGTATCGGTATGCCCAGAAAAAGAATGTCCCTTTCGATTATGTCGAGATTATCTTTTCTGAATTTACCCAGGGGCCTCTTTTGATCCGGGTCCGTTTCAAAAAAGATGATTCAAATACCGTGGAAGCGCTTAAAGAAAAATACGGTCCTCCGAAGACCATCCAATGGAACCATGAAAGCGCAGCCTCTCTGTACTGGAGAAAAAACAGCGATCTTTTGATTCTTTCGATTATTCCGGATCGGTTTGGGAATCCGACTTATCAAATTGCCATTTATTTTACGCAAGAACTGGAGGAATTGCTCAAGGCCGAACGAATAGAAAAAGAAAAAACACGAAAGGAACGGACCGCATCAGGCAAAACCGCCTTTTGATACTGGCTGGGGGGTAATGATATGTCTGTACGCATGAGGCCGGCGGCTTACAGGAAAATCCACATCGACGGCGTAGGAGATGTCATGCTGGAGCGCAGCCGCCGGGCTATGCATGTGAACCTGTCCGTGCGCTCGGTAAAAGGGGTTCGGGTAGTGGTGCCTTACGGCGTGTCGTTCGAATTGGCCGAACAGGTCGCCCTTGCCAGGGCCGGCTGGATAAGAAAGCACCTCGCGCGGATGGAACAGATGCGACGGGAGGCAGAGACCTTAGAGCAGGTTCGTCCCATCGACTTCGAGCAAGACGCCCTGCGGCTGATCTGTCGTCTCGAGGAGCTGGCCTGCCGGCACGCGTTCACATACAATAAGGTGCGCGTGAAGAACCAGAAGACGCGCTGGGGAAGCTGCTCGGCCAAAAACAATATCAATCTGAACATCAACCTGGCCCGGCTCCCTGAAGAGCTGATGGACTACGCCATTTTGCACGAACTGGTTCACACCCGCATCAAACATCACGGCCGGCTTTTCTGGCTCGAGCTGGACCGGTTGTTGGGCCATGCGAGGCTGCTGGACAAACATCTGAACCGCTACGGCCTGCTTTTGCGATGACTACGACCAAAGGCCTGGTGGGAATATACGGAATAGTTATTGGAGATAGATATTGATCGCGGAAATTCTTTCCACCGGAGATGAAATCCGAACAGGGGCGCTGATCGACAGCAACAGCGCCTATATCGCCGAAACCCTCCAGGCGACCGGCGTCTTCGTTTCCCGTCATTTAACCGTCGGAGACGACGTGGACGCGATCGAACAGGCCCTAAAGGAGATCGCAAATAGAGCCGATGTGGCTCTGGTTACGGGCGGTCTGGGCCCCACCGTCGATGATCTGACTCCGGAAGCCGCTTCGAGAGCGGCGGGCGTCTCCCTGGTTCTGGATCGAGCCGCCCTAACGGCCATCGAAGGATTCTTCCAGAAGATGGGGCGGCCCATGAGCGATTCAAACAGAAAACAGGCCATGCTTCCCGAGGGTGCCCTGCGTCTCGACAATCCGATCGGTACCGCTCCTGGATTCATGCTGTATATCGGAGCCTGCAGATTTTTCTTTCTTCCAGGGGTGCCGACGGAAATGCGGCGGATGCTCGCCGAACAGGTTCTGCCGCGGTTAAGCGCCCAAGAAGGGGGAAACCGGCGGTACTATCCGGTGAGAACCATTTCCACGTTCGGTCTGCCCGAGTCGGTCGCAGGGGAACGCCTTGTGGGATTGACCGAAGAGTTTCCCGAAATCACCCTGGGGCTGCGCGCCAAGTTCCCGGAGATCCAGATCAAGCTGTACGCAGAGGGGGACGATGAGACCCGGGCCCACGACATGCTGGAGAGGGCCTCGGAATGGGTGGCCCGGAAGATGGAAAGGCACGTGTTTTCCACGGACGGCAGTCCCATGGAGGCGGTCGTGGGACGGCTGCTCAGAAAGCAAAAAGCCACTCTGGGGATTGCGGAAAGCTGCACCGGGGGTCTGATATCGCACTGGCTTACGGAGGTGCCGGGCAGTTCCGACTATTTTCTTTTTTCAGCCGTCACCTATTCAAACGAAGCCAAGATCCGCGTGCTCGGCGTAGAAGAGGAAAGCCTGTTAAAATTCGGGGCCGTACACGAGGAGATCGTCCGGCAGATGGCGCACGGCGTGCGGCGGGTTTCCGGCGCCGCATACGGGCTTGCCACAAGCGGGATTGCAGGCCCAGATGGCGGAACCGATGAAAAGCCCGTGGGAACCGTGTGCATCGGGTTGGCGACACCGGAAAAGGTCGAAGTGAGGCGTTTATTCTTTCCCTTCGGCGATCGCACCCGAAAAAAACAGATGTTCGCTATGACGGCGCTGAATCTTTTGCGCCGGGAACTGCTCGGTGACCCTGTGGAACTCTGGCATACGAATCCGGGCGCGGGGCATAGAAGTTTTTCTCTGTGATCTCAGGCGCCTCTGTGGTGAAAGAGTCCCAAGAAAACCGTCATTTTATTGTTGAACCGGGCCACTCCGTGCCCATCCATAAAGTCGTTATTTTTGGTTTTATCGTAGGGGCAGGGTTTATCCCTGCCCGGGAATTAACAATAATTTCAACTGGCTTGGGGAGGGGATAAGCCCCTCCCCTGCGGTTTTTCATAAAATGTGCTGGGTTATAGCTGAACACTACTTCGCAAGAGAAGTCGCATGCTGATGCTGGGATATGTTCTGGGCGCTGCGGTGGTGATCTATCTGCTGCTCACGCTTTATCTGACCTATCTGGTCCATCAGATTCCGAGACGTCCCGTGTCGGACAAGCCGGACTGGGGAATCGTGACGGATACCACGATTCCGGCGATCGACGGCGGCCGGCTTGAGGTCTGGCGCATTGAGCCGGCCGGCCAAAGCAGGGCGGTGGTGGTGTTTGCTCACGGTTGGGGTAGAAACCGGGGACGAATGGTCTATCGAGCTCGAATTTTTGGGCAATGGGGGTTTGCCACGGTGATCCACAGCGCCCGCGATCACGGTGGTTCGAGCCCAAAAAAATTCATGAATGCCATGCGGTTTGCCGAAGACATCGAATCTGTTTTGAACTGGGTGGGCGAGCCGGTCATTCTCTACGGTCATTCGGCTGGGGCGGCTGGGGCCATCATCGAGGCAAGCAGACGTCCGCATCAGATCCGCCTGCTGTTTTTGGAAGGATGCTATGCGAACACAAAGGAGGCTCTGCTGCATCTGTATCGCTGGTTCAATCCGTTTTTCGGGCGCTTTTTCGCACCTGCGGTGCTGTTCTGGATGGACCTTTTCTACAAGTGGGGCATGAACAGGGTCAGCCCCGCGCGCCTTGCGCCTGCCCTCACGATGCCGGTCTTGATCATCCATGGAGAAAAAGACGGACGGTTTCCCCTTCGCTTTGCAGAGACGCTTCGGCGCAGTTTTGCTCCCGGCCAGGCGGAGCTTTTTGTGGCCGAAGGGGCGGATCACAGCGATTCGAGCCTTATGCCCGAGTATAGGGACCGCGTCAAAGACTTTCTGGACCGGCATACGGACAGGTGGTCCAGGGCGGGATGAAAAATCATCGGGCAGAGAATAGCCCCGCGTTGGTCCGCGCCGGATGGGTTATCGACGGCAGCGGCTGCGGGATCCAAAAAGACATGCTTCTGGAAATTCGGCGCGGGATCATCAGCGATATCCGGCCGGCCGGCCGGATATCTGGAGGCGACCCGCCGGGCGGCCTGCTCGAACTTTCCCGTTGTACCGTGCTCCCCGGACTCATCGACAGCCATGTGCATCTCTTCATGTCAGGTACCAGGGACAGAAAAAGCCGTGATCTTCAGCTTAGGGCCGGATTCGACCAGGTGAGGAGGGATATCGCCGCACATCTCGCCATGCACCTTCTCTGCGGTGTGGTCGCGGTTCGAGACGGGGGAGACTACGGCGGATATGCCTTAAGATACCGAAGTGAGATTCATAAAGAAGCCGATGTGCCGGTCAGAATGAAGCTGGCCGGCCGGGCCTGGCACAGACCGGGACGGTATGGAAGTCTGATCGGCCGGTCTGTACCGGAACATACAACCCTGGCTCAGGCGGTGGTCAAAGAGAAGGATCCGATCGACTGTGTCAAGATTGTCAACTCCGGGCTAAACAGTCTCGTCTGTTTCGGAAAGCAGACTGCTGTCCAGTTCGATACGGAGCAACTGAAAGCCGCAGTGAAAGCAGCCCGCAGGCGGGGATTGAAAACCATGGTCCATGCCAATGGCAGACAGCCGGTCGAAACGGCGGTTCTTGCGGGGTGCCATTCGATCGAACACGGCTTTTTCATGGGTGAGGAAAATCTGAAGCGGATGGCCGAATCCGGCGTGGTCTGGGTCCCCACGGCCTGTGCCATGCAGGCCTATGCATCCGTTCCGGAGCACACCGATGAGGCAACGCCGAGGGACGTCGAATCGACCTTTCGGCAGGGAATCGACCACCCGACCCCGGCGGAAGTGGCACGAAAAACCCTCGACAGCCAGATCGAGCAGCTATCCGCAGCAAGGCGCCTGGGCGTACGCGTTGCCTTGGGAACCGACAGCGGGAGCATCGGCGTTCATCATGGACGATCCGTGGTCGATGAAATGAAGCTGTTTATCCGTGCCGGCTTTTCCCTGCCCGAAGCTGTCCGGTGCGCGACCGCTGCAGGGGCGGAGCTTCTGGGACTGGACTCCTGCGGCGTGTTGAAAAAAGGGATGTCGGCAACCCTGGTGGCGGTTACCGGTGATCCGGATGGACTTCCGGAAAGTCTGGGAACCATTCAAACTCTTATCGTCGACGGGCGGATTTATGGCGGTGAAAAAGGGACAGACGCTTGAGCTGGTTGTTTCGGACATGGCTTACGGGGGAAATGGTGTCGCGAAGACAGACGGATTTACCGTGTTTGTCGAGCAGGCAGCCCCCGGCGACCGCGTCGTCGCTCGGATTCTAAAAAAAAAGAAAAATTTCGCGACGGCCCGCATCCTTGAAATCCTCGATCCTTCGCCGTTTCGGGTTGAGCCGCCATGTCCCTACAGCGGAATTTGCGGTGGATGCAGTTGGCAGTTTCTGAGCTACGAACGGCAGCTTCTTTACAAACGGCAGCACGTAATCGATTCTCTGCAGCGCATCGGACAGCTTCACGATGTCGAGGTCCATCCCGTGATTCCTTCCCCGATGGCTTTCGAATACAGAAACAAGATGGAGTTTTCCTGCTCCGACAGACGCTGGCGGATACAGGAGGAGCCGGACCAGGGAAACGCCGAACCGGACATTGCGCTGGGGCTCCATGTTCCCGGCGTTTTTTCCAGGGTTCTCGATACAAAGGCATGCTTGTTGCAGCCGGCTTTCGGCAACCGGCTTCTCGAAGAGGTCCGGATGCACATCCGACAGTCGGGGCTGCCGGTTTACGGCCTCAAAAGCCATGAGGGTTTCTGGCGTTTTCTGGTTCTGCGGCATTCGGCTTTTTATGACCGGTGGATGGTCAATATCGTTACATCTGCAGAAAATCCGAATGCGCTGCGACCTCTGGCGGAGCGGCTGATCGACAAGCACCCGAAGGTGGTTTCCGTAATCAATGCCGTCACTTCGCGACGGGCGGCCGTTGCCACGGGGGAGTATGAAATATTGATCCACGGATCGGCCGTGCTTCGCGATCGCATCGGCCCCTTTGAATTTGAAATCTCCGCCGGTTCTTTTTTTCAGACCAATACCCTGGGCGCGGAAAAATTGTATGAAACGGTCCGGCGATACGCCCGGCTCACCGGAACCGAAACCGTTGTGGACCTTTACAGCGGCGCCGGGACCATCGCCGTCTATCTTTCAGAGGCCGCAGCCAGGGTGATCGGTATCGAGATCGTCGAAAGCGCCGTATCGGACGCCCGGAGAAACTGTTTGATCAACGGGATTTCCAATTGCAGTTTCATCTGCGGGGATATACGTGAAAGCCTGAGAATGATTTCGGAATGTCCTGATGTGATGATCATCGATCCGCCCAGGGCCGGCATGCATCCGGACGTGGTGCGGCAGGTACTGCAGATGGCGCCCCCAAGGATGGTTTTCGTTTCCTGCAATCCCGCCACCCTGGCGAGAGACCTGCAAATGATGGCGGAGCAGTACCGCGTTTCCGAGGTGCAGCCCGTGGATATGTTTCCCCAAACCTATCATATCGAAGCCGTCGCCCGGCTGCGAAAATATAGGGGACGTCCTTAATTAATAAAATAGTTTGATATTAAGAACTATTGGGGGTATGTTTCATATATGCCTAGAAAAGCGCGACTAGATGCTCCCGGTCTCTTGCATCATATCATGATCAGAGGAATAGAGCGGCGTAAGATTTTCAACGATGATAAGGATCGTGAAAACCTTGTTGAACGGCTTTTTATACTACTTCCTGAAACCAGGACACAATGCTATGCGTGGGCATTTTTATCGAATCACGCCCATTTTTTAATTCGAAGCGGCCCTCAGGGTATTGCCAGTTTGATGAGAAAATTACTCACGGGCTATGCGGTATCTTATAACAGAAGGCACAGGCGGCATGGTCAACTTTTCCAAAACAGATACAAATCTGTTATATGCCAGGAAGACAACTATTTACAGGAATTGGTCCGCTATATTCATCTGAATCCTTTAAGAGCGAAGATAGTAAGGGACTTGAAGGAGTTGGATCGGTATTCTTATAGCGGGCATAGCGCATTGATGGGGAAGGAAAAAAGGCAGTGGCAGGACACCGGATATGTTTTGGGGTTTTTTGGTAAGAGAATCGGTGAGGCTCGAAGGGAGTATCGGTTATATGTTGAAAAGGGGATTTCCATGGGGAGGCGTCCCGAGCTTGTGGGCGGCGGTTTGGTTAGGAGTCTTGGGGGATGGGGTGAAGTCAAAAAGATAAGGCTTTTCGGACAGGATCGTATAAAGGGCGATCAACGAATCCTGGGAGACAGCGATTTCGTAATGGATGTCCTTTCGGAGTCAGGGGAGAATTTTTCGCACAGATATCGACTGAAAAGCCGTGGCTTTGATTTTGAAAAGGCTGCTGAGAGGGTTTCTTCCCTATTCGGTGTGGAAAAGGATTACATAACAGGCAGGGGAAGGCAGGGGGATAGGGTTCGGGCCAGGGACTTGCTGTGTTATTGGTGCTCAATAGAGCTTGGGATTCCAATGGCAGATCTGTCAAGGAAACTGGAATTGACGCTTGCGGCGGTGAGCTATGCGGTAAAAAGAGGAGAGAAGATAGCGAAAGAAACAGGTTGTCATCTCGATGATTAATTTATTTAAATATTTAAGGACGTCCCCATAATGCGCGTTTTACTGATCAGCATGCCGTTCGTCAGCGTCCGGTATCCTTCGCCCGCCCTAAGCCTTTTAAAAGCCGTGCTGGAAAGCGAGGGAGTGCCCTGTGATGTCCGATACCTGAACGTTTTTTTCCAGGCCATGACCCGCAGGCCCTCTATTTACGAGCGGATCGCCGATCTGATCCTGGTCGGGGAATGGATTTTTGGTGAGGCCCTGTTCGGCAGGGAGTGGGCGGCGTCCGAGCGGGCCGTTTTCGATGCGCTGGACGGCCCCATGCTGCCTCCCGGTTTCAAAGAAAACGGCGCCAGGGAAGCTTTTTCCGCGATCCGCGCGTCGGTCGAGCCCTTCTTGAGAAAATGTCTGGAGGAGATACCCTGGGAAAATTACGGCATCATCGGGTTTACTTCCGTGTTCAGCCAGCATGTGGCTTCTCTTGCCCTGGCCAAACAGATCAAAGACCGCTGGAAGGATAAGATTATCGCTTTCGGCGGGGCCAACTGCGAGGCCGAAATGGGCACCGCCCTTCTGCGGCTCTTTCCCTTCGTGGACTGGGTTTTCAGCGGAGAGGCGGACCTCTCTTTTCCCACCGCTGTTCGCGGGTGGTTCGAGGGACGGCCGCCGGAAGGCGTGCCGGGTGTTTCCTACCGCAGCGGTGGAATCATCGTGGATCAGGGCACGGGGCCTTCTCCGCAGCTCGACGATCTGCCGTACCCCGATTTCGAAGACTACTTTTCCGCACTTCGCCATTGGGCGCCCGAGTTGGTATCCTTTGTGCCGATATCCCTTGAATTGTCCAGAGGGTGCTGGTGGGGAAACCGTTCCCAGTGCGTTTTTTGCGGCCTCAACTGTAAGAATATGCGATTTCGCAGAAAGAGCGCCGGCCGGGCCGAAGCGGAGATCAAAACGTTGACGTCGCGCTACGGTGTCGACAAGGTCATCCTGACCGACTCGATTCTGGATATGAGTTTTTTTAAAACCCTGCTGCCGGCGCTGGCGGACTGGGGCGGGCTGGATGAATTGTTCCTGGAGGTGAAGGCGAATCTGAATTGTGAACAGATTCGTCTTCTGAAATCGGCGGGAGTTTCGATGCTCCAACCCGGCATCGAAAGCCTGGACACGGAAATGCTGTCCCATATGCGAAAGGGCACGACACTGCTGCAGAATATCCGTTTTTTAAAATGTGCCAGGCAGTATGGCATCCGTCCGACATGGAACCTGCTTTGTGGATTTCCCGGTGAAAATTCCGAGGCCTATGCGCGAATGACTTCGCTCGTGCCGTCCATCGTGCACTTGAGTCCCCCCATGGATGTGAGCCGGGTCCTAGTGGTCCGTTTCAGCCCGCTTTTCGAAGACAGCGGCAAGTGGGGAATGACCCACCTTACGGCCCACAAAGGGTATCGGGCGATCTACCCTTTCGACCCCGACGAGTTGAATCAACTGGCCTGCTTTTTCGACTTCGATCATGATGCCAAAAGCGATGTGCCGAAATATATCGAACCCTTGAAACAGCAGGTGCGGCTGTGGAAGCAATACTGGGAGCAACAGACGCCGCCTTCACTGACCGCGGTGGAAGAACCGGGGGACAAAGTCGTTCTTTACGATACGAGGCCGTCCCGTCTGCAATACCGCACGGAATTGCAGGGTGCTTTGGCAACAGCCTATGCGGTCTGCAGGGAAATCCGGTCCTTTGACGAGATTGCGGGGTTTGTCCGAGACCGCCGCGGTGCAAACGGGCTGAAGGAAGAATCCCTTCTCTCCGGTCTGAACGACCTGGTCACAAGGCGCCTCATGCTTAAAGAAAAGGACGACTACCTGAGCCTCGGGACCGCGCCGATCTGCAGTGCGGACGCATCGGAGGAATGGTGATTCGAGAACTCCTTTATCTTCCGGCGGACGATAGTCCGAAAGCGCCCCGGACATCGCCCATGCCGACCATTTTGTTATGTTTTTTCGCCAATATTCTTTGTTTTTTAGATCGGGTCAATATTTCCATTGCCGCGCCGTTTATCATGCAGGCATACGGCTGGGACGAAGCCCGGATGGGAATCGTTTTTTCAGCCTTTTTTGCCGGCTACGTCCTTTTCATGATCCCCAGCGGCGTTCTTGCCGATCGATACGGTACAACCGGCGTCTTTGCCGGCGGCGTCGCCTTCTGGTCCCTTTTTACTTTTGCCACACCTTTTTTCAGCCGGATCGCCTCGATGTCCGTCTGTCGGTTTCTGGTGGGTGCGGGACAAGGCGTCAACTTCCCCTGCATCAACAATTTCATCGCCCAGAAGATCCCCCTTTCCCATCGGGCAAAGGTGCAGGGCTTTACCCTCTCGGGGGTGACGATAGGATCCGTGCTGGGACTGCCTCTCGGCTCCTGGATTATCGGCCGCTGGGGTTGGCCGGCCATTTTCTATGTATTCGGGATGATTGGCGGCTTGTGGATCGCGCTGTGGACCTGGAGCAGCCGGATCGATATCCCGGATGCAGGCGCTTCGGTTAAGCCGGATCGAGAGGCGACTCCCTGGAAAAACCTGCTCTGCCATCGATCCGCCGTAGGACTCAGTTGTTCGTATTTTTGCCACAACTACGCCGGATACCTGTTTTTGACCTGGCTTCCCACGTACCTGATACAGGTGCACGGCTTTTCGATCACCGCTACGGGCATAGGGGCCGCCGTCCCGCCGCTGGCGTCGGGTGTTTGTATGAACGCATCCGGATGGCTTTCGGATTACCTGATAAAAAAGGGAAAGTCGTGCGAGTTCAGCAGGAAAATACTGCTTTTTACGGGGATGGGATGTTCCGGGTGTCTGCTGATCTTGCTGCCATGGATTCATCATCCGGTAATGGTCGTAGGCGTGATCACCCTGTCTTCGGCAGCCAAAGCCCTGTCGACACCCGTATACTGGACGCTGACCGTGGACATGGCTCCGAAGCACGCCGGCATTTTGTCTTCCATCATGAACACCGCCGGAAATCTCGCCGGCATCGCTGCCGCGGTGTTGACCGGCTGGATCGTATCCGGCTTTTCCGACTGGAACATGGCCATTTACGTCGGTGCCGCGGTCACGCTGCTCGGTGTCGCCGTTGCGGTGCCGACCGTCCGCGCATCGGAAATCGCGTAGCATACAAATTATTATAACAAACACAGAGATCACGGAGAAAGATTCAAAAGGCGCACGGCACAAGGCGTGTTTTTTTCCGTGCGCCTTGCACACCCTATGCGCTATTACCTACCAGCTATCGGCTATGAGCTATCAGCTTAGGCGAGGCCGAGGGCGCTTTTGACCATCCGCTGGGTAATGGCGCGCATGGTATCGGAAGGGACGAGCCGAAAAAGCTCGAGGGTCTGATATTTTGCCGAGATTTCGTCGACCAGCCGGTCAAAGTCATGGATCTCTTCGTATCGGACCCGGATGCGTTCACGCTGCTGGTGAGTGGCCGCCAGGCTTTTCTGGATAATCCCGGCGGCACCGTTTCCGATCAGGGCTCCGCCGTGTTCATAGCAGACCATCTGCACGTTTAAATGCCGCAGTTTTTCCAGGCTCGCGATATAGTCATCGTAATCGTGATTGGCGGTGACGGTCAGTTCCCGTTTTTCCTCCTCGGGGAAGGGGACCGCATCCGCCGGAAGGAGGGTGGCGATTTCCGGGATATATACCGAAAGAGAGCATCTGGAGTGCCCCGGGGTCTGAAAAAATTGCACAGACAAGCCGCCGATATCCAGGGCATCGCCGTCTCCGACCTGTCGGTCGATGGAGATCGGATGAAAATCGAGAGAAACCCCATTGTAGTCGTGGGGATGCTTGAGGGCGTTGAGCGTTTGCCTGTTGACCTTTCGGATCAGATCGACCGGCTGGCTTTTGCCCAACACATAGGCGCAATAGCCGGACGCTACGGTTTGAATCCAGGGGTATTTCGCCAGAAGGTAGGGGACCGCGCCGCAGTGGTCGTGGTGGGCATGGGAAATCACGAGATAATGGATCTTCTCACGGTCGATCCCGAACTCGTCGAGCTGTGCTTCCAGTTTTTTCACCACCCACGGCACGCCGCCGCCGATCAGCACATATACGTCCCCCATCACCAGATACATGCAGATGCTGCGGGACCCCAGAAAATAAATTTGCGGGGCGATTTTTCCCGGCTTTTGAAATCGCATGTGTTTTACCTCCTGCTCCGGAAGCGGTTCCATTTTCCATGCGGCATCGAACCGTTCCACTATGTTTTTAGCCCTGAACCCCGATCAAAAATAAATAAAATACGCTATCGAGCACGCTTTGTCAAAACGAAAAAAACTTTACGACAAGGCCATAATGTTATTTATTGGGATACGACTCATAGGCTAAAATCGAAGAAATAAAATGAGCGTCCAACGAACGATCGGTTTTGATTGAGAAACTCTATTATCGAAAGGCTGTATATGAACTGGGAAAAACTTTTTAACCCTCGCTCCATTGCGGTGGTCGGCGCATCGACAAGGGATACGCTGAATATCAATCAGTTTTTTTCTTCTCTGGTTCACGCCGAATTTCCTGGGAAGCTATACCCTGTGAACCGGCGTGCGACCGAGATTATGGGGTATCGGGCATACCCGTCCGTTCGGGATATTCCCGGTCCGGTGGACTATGTAATCATTTCCATTCCGCGGAACCATATCCTGACGGTTCTCAAGGACTGCATCGCCAAAAACGTTTTTGCGGCCCACATTTTCACGGCCGGATTCGACGAAACCCATACCCCCGAGGGGAAAATGCTGAACCGGGAAATGAGGAATCTGGTTTCGGGCCGAATCCGCATCATCGGACCCAATTGTGTCGGCATCTATTGTCCGGGATCGCGTATGGCTTATCTGCCCCGGCAGACATGTCAGGCCGGAGATATCGGTTTTATTTCCCAGTCCGGGGGACACAATTCCCTTTTCATCGAAACCGCCACCTCGCAGGGGCTTTACTTCTCCAAGGCGGTGAGCGTGGGCAATGCCATGGACCTTGGCATTAATGATTTTCTCGAACACCTCGGCGGTGATCCGCAGACGCGAATCATCGGCGTATATGTGGAAGGGATGACCCACGGTCAGGGCAGAAGGTTCTTTGAACTGGTGAAAGAGATCTCACCGAAAAAACCGGTCATGATCATGAAAGCAGGCCGCGGCGATGCCGGCGCACGAGCCGCGGCCAGTCATACGGGTTCCATGGCCGGATCCTATGCGTTATGGGAGAGCATGGCCAAACAGGCCAATGCGGTTCTGGTGAACCATTATACGGAAATGACGGATTTTATCTGGGCCTATAAGTGTGTGGCGCATCTGAGCGGGCTGCGGGCCGCCGTGGTGTGCGGGGGCGGGGGAAATTCGGTATGGTGCGGAGACACGCTTTCAAGTTTGGGGCTCAGTCTGCCGCCGTTGAGCCCGGAAACCCAGGAAAAAATTCTCGGACTTACGGATCAAGTGGGAACCATCGCCCGGAACCCGATTGATCCCAATTTTTCGATGTTCGATCCCGAGGTGCATTGCCGCGTGCTCCAAACCCTCGAGGCCCAGCCGGATGTGGATATGCTGGTTAATGTCGGGGTGATGGATTTCATGTATCTCATGATGATTTCATCGGGCCTTTCAACCCGGGAGGAGTTCGTCCGGAGCCAGGCGCAGCGCCTGGGCGAAATCCGCAGGCGGTTGAAAAAACCTTTTTTCACCGTTGCCTTCCACGTGTCGGAAAATGAGGACATGACCTCTATTTTAAACCAGATCAAAAAGGAATCCCGCAGCCTGGGGGTCCCCTGTTATGCCAGCATGGAGCACATGGCTGCCGCCGTTCGCCGGCTTTACCATTATCTCAAGCGGCGGGATCATTGCGCGGTATAGGGTATGATGGTGAAAAATACCGCACTGCCATGAGACGGCGGCGGCTGCACAATACGTAACCGCTTTAAAATATCTACTAAGAACTCACTTAAACACTTTTTGACAGTATGAGATAAAGCGGCCCAGTCGATAGGGCTATGAACGGCTCGGCCGCCTTTGTTCAGGATGTGGGTGTAGATCATCGTGGTGGAAACGTCCTTGTGCCCGATAAGTAAAAAGAAATAGGCTGATTCCCCCGCCCAACGAAGCGTTCCAGCGGGTGCGGCAGAGGCGCGCCGCTGAGCTTCGGCGTTGCCGGAATTTACAAATGAGACGATTAGCCATCAGTGTGATCCTTGTTGCTCTATTGGGGATAGTCGTATTTACGGCCTCGTCTTTGATCACCCCGGGTGTTTCGCCAACGGCCATCGATGCGGCAAGAGAGGCTTTACGTAACGAAGTGGGTACGTTGCCGGACGAAGGCACTCTCATTGTCGTCGATTTCAGCCAACCTTCTTTTAGGAAACGGCTCGTTGTGATTGACTTAAAATCCGGCAGAAGTAACTTTCAGCATGTAGCCCATGGTCGCAATTCCGGTAGTCTTTTTGCCACCGAGTTTTCAAACGAAGTTGGATCCAAGATGAGCTCTCTGGGGCTTTATCGTGTGCATGAGAAATACCTGGGAGACCATGGCCCGTCCTTACGCTTGATCGGTCTCAGTGAGACCTTGAATCACAATGCAGAAAGACGCGGTATAGTTATTCACTCTGCAGATTATGTATCAGTTAACGCGATGCTCATAAATGCACTTGAGGGTTTCCGCATTGGACGCAGCGAGGGCTGTTTCGCTCTCAGCAAGCCAGGTTTTACTGCTCTATCCACCAATCTACGGCCTCAGGCATTCCTGTTTGCATATGGTAGCAGCCACTCAAAGGCAGACGCTAAAAATGAGCCATAATAGGATGTCCCCCAATAGGTCAACATGATTTTCTCGATGCGTTTTCTATAAAATCCCCTTGTTTTTCAGCGCATGTACGGCAAGAAACGTGTTCCATTCGGCCTCTGCTTCGCCCCAGCTGCCGTCGGCCTTTTGGGTTTGAAATAACCTTTCAAACGCTTTCCCAAGTTGTTTTTCCGCCGCAGGTTCGTCTGAATGCGCAAGCGCATTGAGGACCTGATAAAAGGGGAGGCCGTCTCCCCAATCCCCCGATGCCGTTTGTATTTTTTCAAGGTATTCAATAAAATGTATCGTGGCCGGATCGTGTAAATAAACCGGATGCACCACCAGTGCGCGAAAAATGTTATGGGAAGATGGTATGTCGACCCAGATGCCATTGTTTTTTAATCCCAACGCACTCAGCCAATGATAGCTTTCTAATATGAATGGATCGTTATATCGGTTAAAAATGCTCGCCAAAAACAGAACGGCTCCCATAAGAAAAGTATCCCGTCGACCTCGGATAAAAGGGAGCCCTACCAGTGATTCCTCGATGATGTCCACTTTATTGTCAAAACGTTTTTCAGTTGCCCAGCGGTCTATTTTCTGAAAAAGCCAGTTCAGGGCGGGCGATATTTGCGCGGAGGCTTCGCGTACGGTGAGATGAAGACCGAAGAGACGGGCTATGGTTTCCACATTCGATTGATGCCAGGATCCATCGGCGGACTGAGCGCCGGTCAATCTCGATATACTCTCCTGAAAATCGTTTTTCCATTCCCGGGTACTGGATTCTCCAAGCCATTTTTGACGGGCATAAAGACCGGGCGGGGTTTTGCTGGATTTAAAAATCTGCAGCGGGTTGAAACGCAGTCTCATCCGACGCTTATCTTTTTCAGCTCGCTCAGTACCGCCGATGCATGCCTCTTTGCACTGGCTTTGGGCCAAGCAAGTTTTACCCATCCATCCGGATCGACAACAACCGTGCTGCGAATGACGCCTTCGTATTCTTTTCCATACATCTTTTTTCTTCCCCACGCGTTGTAGCTCTTCAGAACGGTATGGTCCGGATCACTGAGCAAATCGATCGAAAGGTTATGTTTTTGGATGAACTTTTGATGAGAGGCCGCGGAATCGGGGCTCACGCCAAAAACCACTGCGTTCAGGTTCTTGAACTGTTGGTTTAGCTCTGAAAACTCCAAAGCCTCAGCCGTTCAGCCGCTTGTGTTGTCCTTGACGTAAAAAAAAAGGACGACCCATTGACCTGAGTAGTCCTTAAGACATACTTGTTCCATTTTTGCTGATGCAACGCAAAAATCCACTGCCTTTTTTCCGATTTCAACCATTTCGCACACCTTTCCGCTTATTTATTTTAAGGATTCTTTCTCAGCTTGATCGGATCGTTTTCGGATCATCTCAATTCTTCTTATCACAATCGTTATACCCGGGGATGCTTTCGGCGATTTTTAGGACCTCTTTTTTTAAGGTGTTTTTTACGTCTTCCCATTGGATATCAAGTATCATGACCGGGTCGGCTTCTTTATCGGCTTCCTCAAAATCCACAAGCCCCTTCAAAAACAATAACTTATTGTAACGGACGCCCTGATGTTCTTCCATGGATAGATTAATTAAAGACTTAAGGCTGATTGACTTTCTCGTCAGACAGTAAAGATCAACAAAGTCTCTTTTGCTCCCCCGGCTTGCAATTGCCAAAATCTTCATGCGGCCGATATCGCGTGGATCTGTAATCCTGATGGACTGAATGTCTTTGTGCAGTGGTTTCAATGGAAATTTCAATGGAATAATTTCGTTTATGAAATCGACTTTTAGGCATTGAATCATCAATTCCATATGAAGGCGCGTCAGGTTGACGACGATTGCATCCAGACCGATATTCAGGATATCGCGCTTGAAGGAATGAAAATCAAATTCCCTTGGCACATAAAAATCGAGGTCTTCCGATTTTCTGTGGCCGATTTGAAGGGCAAGGCCCGTGCCTCCTGCCAGATATGCGAATTTCATTTCGGGTATGTTATTTAATTTCCTGAGCAATTCCCATAGGGAGTCGGATATCGTTTCGGGGTGCATGGCTCTTTTTCCAGATGAAAAAATATTTGCCAGAAGTTGCTCGATCTTTTTGAGATGGATCGGCTGTTTTGTAAAACATGGATCAATTCATCTTTTGAATAGGTTGAAAACAAAAATTTTACAGCCTTTTCATCTCCATGTTCCAAGAGGCGGTTGATGATGAAGGTGGACGATCCTTCGATACGGAGCTGCGAAAAATCAACATCCCAGAAAAATGGGCAAAGATACTCGGGAAGTTTCTTGTGAGAATCGGGTTTGATTTTTTTTTCGTCCATATCGTTCTATGTTGGGATCGAGGGAATGTTCCGGTCTTTCCGAATTGAATTTATACGATATCTTGAATGGTTTCAATACAATTTCATTTGCACCGGGACGCGATGCCGGCCCAGGGCAGCATTTTTGAACAGCGGGCTATAAAGCTTATAAAAGATCATTTCAGGCGCTTGCCATGCGGACGAAAAGCGTGATACATGCAGCAAGGACCGGGCTTTTTTCTCAAAAACCGTCTATGAAGCCACCGTAAAATCATTTTTTTCATCAGGGCAGCCGGTTACCAAAACATATGCAGAAAGGAGATGCCGATGGGTGAACAAACCGGGGCACAGGCCTTTTCGGCCGAAGGCAAAACCGTGGACGATTCCAGGGTCGTCATGGCCCAGGTCTTTATGCCGCAGCATACGGGGCCCGGCGGGGTCTTTGTGCACGGCGGAGAAATCATGAAGCTGATGGACACGGCGGCGGGTCTATGCGCACTTCGTCATTCGCGCTCTCAGGTTGTGACCCTACGCGTGGAAGGGATCAACTTTCATCATCCCGTGCGGGTGGGCAATTACGTGACGGTCGAGGCGAAACTGACCTTTGCGAGCAAATCCTCCATGGAGATACAGGTACGGGTGGTTGCAGAAGACGTTCTGCGTGATAAATCCTGGGAATCGCTCACCGCTTACTTCATATTCGTGGCGGTGGATGAAAACGGCAAAACCCGCAATGTACCGCCCCTGGTCGTACAAACGGAGGAAGAAAAAAGGCTGTTTGAAGACGGGGAAAGCCGATATACGACCTGCAGAATCGATGATGCGTCCAGAGCCCTTTGCGCACTGGACTAGCACCCGCATGCAAGTCATAGTTTATTCCTTGTACGGATCGATCACCGGCAGCTTTTAAATTCTTGACTTTTGTATGAAATCTGGCTTAATACGCCTGCTTTTTTCGTTTAAAAGCGGCCACGCATCCGTCTCTTTTCAGCCAAAGACCGGAAGGCAAACCATCAACACGCATCGAGGTGAATAGATGAAATCCATGCAAGAAGCCATCGACTCCAACTACGGCATCGTTTCCGACTTTTTATTATCCGACATCGAAAAGATTTATCTCGTTATCGGCAGGCAGGAAAGCCATGTCCGCCTGTTTATGGATCACACCCTGCTGCGTGCGTCTCAGGAACCAAGGTGCCTGGTCTATCGGTATGAAATATGGGAGGGAGAAAATTCGAGGCATTTTCTGTACCGCTGGCTGGAGGAGACGGCATCCGGAAAAGCCCTGGTCGGCAGCAGCCATGGCGCAAACTTCTTGTATCAGGACCCGAGCCTGACAGGGCCGATACGGCTGCTGGCCGAAAAGGATATCCGGCCGCTGGAAATCCGATTTATCGAGGCTGTCCGCTTTATATCGAAAAAGCTTTCCGAGGACCAGCGGCTCGTTCTTGCCGTTGTTCCCAGGGCCCCCATGAGTGACAGTCTCCTGGCGGACTTTTTTAAAGCCTTTCTCCGGGTGCTCCCTGTTCGTATAAAAATATTTTTAGGGCAGGATGAAAATGACGTTCTGGTGAAACAGGCGGACTTTTCACCCTCGAACCGCCTGATCCTGACGGATTTACCCGAAGACGATATTCAGAAGATGTCCGATCGCTATGCCGCCTGTTTGAGCTCAGGCGGAGTCGGCAGCCGTCTTATTCCGCTCATGTCCCACCTCGTTCACCCGGTCAGCATCTCTTTGATGTCTCTGGTAACCGGAGAATCCCCGGATACGCTCAAGAGTGCACTGGCGTCTTCCGACATGGAAAGCCTCGTCGAAGAATACGGACAGGATCACTTCCGCCTGAAATTTCAGCGCCTGTCGCTTTCTTCTCAGAAACCTGCGGAAGATCCGGCCTCCGCAGACAAAAGTATCGTAGAGTATTTCGAAAAAAGTCTCCTGGAAGAGGGCCGGGGGTACCCGGAGATGCTTTACCATTCCCTTGGATTGCTGCGACTGGATGACCCTGATTTCGTAGGCAACCAGACCCTGAGCACCTGCCGTGTCAAACAGGAACTCGGCGGTGCGGATATATGCGAGTACGAGCTTGCCAGGGCCCTTGTGCTGGCCGGGCAGGACAGGGAAGATCTCAGAACCCGCCTGCTTCTCGCGCTCGGAGAGATTCAGGAATCGCGGAATCGGAGCCAGGAAGCCATGGAGACATTGAACCTGGCCATCGAATCGCTGAAAAAGCGCCATGACACAGCCGGACTTCAAAAAGCCCTGGAACTCAAAAGCAGGGCTGCTTTCGGCATCAGAGAAACGGAAACCGCAAGGCTTTCCATGGAAGAAGCCCTGGATCTGGCGCGGGAGATGGGAAAGCCGGAGATGGAAGCCGATACGTTAAGCCAGCTCGGCTATATCCACTTTTCAACCCGTCAACTGGACAAAGCCGAAGCGTTATACCGCCAATCCATGGATATCTATCGACGGCTTGCCGAGCTGGATTCAGACGCCGGCCGAAGGGGGGAGGCCGCCCAATTATCGAACCTGGGTCATACCTTTTACGCAAACGGCGATTTTGATTCATCCGAAACCTATCATCGAAAAGCGCTTGATCTATATTGCGCCCTGCAAGACCGGAAGGCGGAGGCGAATCAATGGGGATATATCGGCCACACATTTTTTGCGGCGAAAAAGTTTGAAAAGGCCAACGAGGCGTTCGAGAAAGCCGCTGAAATAGAAGAGAAAATGGGTGAACACCAGAAAGCGGCCCAGCGCCACGCGAATGTCGGCCACTCCATGTACGCCCAGAGAAAGGTGGATCTCGCCGGCAGGTCTTTTGAAAAGGCACTGGATAAATACCGGGAGATGGGGGATCGGGATGGAGAAGCGGCGCAACTGTCCAATCTGGGTATCATTAAGGGGGATCTGGGAGAATTTGATCAGGCCATCGAATATTTTGGGCAATCTGCGCTGATTTATGCAGAGATCAACGACCCTGTCGGAGAGGCTTCACAAATCGGAAAACAGGGCCATGTACGGCGGGCGCAGAAGCGTTACGAGGATGCGGCGGTCTATTACAATGACGCCATCGGGCGGTATAAAACCATGAACTATCCCATGGGAGAAGGAAATACGGAAATGGATCTCGGCCAGCTGTATATGGAAAAGAAAGAATGGGATAACGCCATTGATGCCTTTCTCAGGGCAAAGGATGTTTTCGCGAAAATCGGACATCATGAAAAGGAGTCTCTGTGCTTCGTTTTGACTGGCCAGTCGGAACAGGCCCGCGGCCGGTGGGAGGACGCACTGGATGCCTATGGGAAAGCCGTGGACTTTTACAAGAAGGCGGACAATGATCTTGGGGTCGCCAATGTGAAGTCTCAGATGGGATTGCTGCAGTATGAACGGAAGAATTTCGGTGAGGCGGAACGGCTGTATCTCGATGCCCTGCAGGTATTCCGTGAAAAAGAGGATAAGGAGGGAGAAGCCAACCTGCTTTCGAACCTGGGTACGCTTTATTTTCAGTCCAATGATCTGGAAGCGGCCGGCCGGCACTTCCAGCAGTCTCTGACCCTGCTCAGGAACATGGGCCATCCCTTGGGCGTCGCCGGTTTGCTGCAAAATCTGAGTTATGTCTATGAAAAAGAGGAAAAATATGCAGAAGCCCATGAGTGTCTGACTGAAGCCGGGGAGCTTTTCGGACAACTCGGGATGACAAAGGAAGCCGAGGATGTATCCAGGCGTTTAGTCCGGCTGGATGAAACAGCCGGCAGGTCTATCGATGCCATGCGCGCCGAGCTTTTCCCCGGGTTAAGCGGCGATGGTAAGCCGGTGAAAAAAAAGGGATCCCGGATCGGAAGAAATGATTCCTGCCCTTGCGGCAGCGGGAAAAAATACAAAAAGTGCTGCGGCGCTTGATCGCACGGTTCATAAAACCATTTTCTTTGGACTCGTTCACTACAGACGGGGAGATAATAAAAAGGCATGCGGTTCAAGGCACATGGCGTAAGGAATGTTTTTTTGCCTTGCACCCTATCATTCAGAACTCATGGAGGTCGGTATGGAAAACAATGCCGTCAAAGAGATTCTCAAAAAAGCCGTTCACATTTCGGATAAGGATTGGGAGACTTTTCAAACCGGCAGTCCCGGGGTTTACAAGTTCTTCACACGTCTCGATGCGGTGATGGCAACCCGAATCGTGGCGGAGGTTGTTTCTTCCACTTATTGTGCTGCAGGGCTGCGAACAGGACAAAGATACGTCATCGAAGCCGGGGCCCTGATTCCCGAAAAAAGCACGGCACCTTTTTGCATGCGCGCCCTGGGTCCGCTGACCGGTTTCGTCAATACCATTTTCGAAAAGGTGGTTGCCGGAGAAGATCCGAACGATCGCGTTTTTATGACGGCCGAATGCCTGGATCCCGGTCTGGAAGCCGGCGGCCTCGGGAAAGTGAAGTTTCGGGTTTTTGTAGAAAGCTCTTAAGTTCTATTCTTCCAGGGATCGAATGGTCTGCCATATTTTTTCGAGCTCCATGGCCGTTTCAAACTCATGAAGATCCATTCTGAGCTTGGTGAGGCCGGCGGTCCCCTGCTGCGACCGTATCGCAGGATAGATTTGATCCAGGGTTTTGGCGTAGGCCAGGGTCGAGGTAAACGGAAACGTGACGATCCGATACCCCATATCGGCCAGTTCGGGGGCGCTGAGCATGGGGACCATCGGATGGTCGAACATATCGAAAAGCAGCGGCACGCCGGTTATGGACCGGGCGACCTGTTCGACCTCCCGGCGGCTGGCAAGCAATTCCACGTATACCATGTCCGCGCCGGCATCCGCAAATGCAAGGGCCCGCTCGATCGCATGATCGAGCCCGAATATCGGTCTGGAGTCGGTCCGCGCAATGATCACAAAATCGGGGTTTTCTCTTGCGGAGACGGCGGCACGGATCTTGGTTACGGCGCTTTTTAGGTCCGTTACCCGAAATCCCTCCATGGCCGCACACCGTTTCGGTTCAACCTGGTCTTCGATGTGAATGGCTGCTACGCCGGCTTTTTCGAATTCGCGCACGGTGCGCTGGACATTCAGCGGTCCGCCGTAGCCCGTGTCGGCGTCGCATATCAGGGGGATGCGGACGGCCGAAGCGATTCGACCGGCATGGGATGTCATCTCGGTCAGGGTAAGTTCGCCGAGATCGGGCCGACCGAGAAGGGAGCAGGCCACGCCGTAACCGGTCATGTAGGCGGCTTCGAAGCCGGCTTTCTGGATAAAATAGGCGCCCATTGCATCATGGCACCCTGGGGCCATGATGATCGACTCTTTTGCCAATAGGTTTTTTAACTGTTTTGCCGCGTTCATTGTCAAGTCTCCTTTTGGCTGAGCAGCGGTTTAAAAGACTGATAAGACCTGCCGTTTAATCGGGACAATTTAAATACAAGAGGACAAATGATCAAGAGGAGTTTATGAAAATCCAGAAACCCGGAGAAATCAACGACCGTTTGGTGCTGCTCGGTACCAGAGAAAACAATATCTACCTCGTCAAGGGAGACCCTTTCCTGCTGATCGGCGGCGGGGGACAGTGGATCGTGCCGGAACTCGAAAGGCAGATCCGCGATTTTCGAATCGACATGGATCGGGTGAAATATCTGTGCATCGGACATACCCACTACGATCATTGCGGCGCCGTGCCTTACCTGCAGAAGCGCTATCCCCATCTGCGCGTTTTCGCTTCGATCGGCGCGGTCAAACTGTTTGCCATGGAAAAGGCCGTGCGAAACATGCGGACATTCAGCCGTCAGGTCATGGAAAATTTCGGGCTTCCCATGGTGTTTGAGGGGATATCTCTTGAGTTCGACGGAATTTCGGTGGCACGGGGACTAAAGGAGGGCGATCGGATCGACCTTGGAGGCGACCTGTACTTCGATGTGTATGAAACACCGGGACACAGTCGATGTGCCATGACGCTGTACGCGCCTGCGAAAAAATGGCTTTTCCCGTCCGATTCCCTGAGTATTCCCGTAGATGACGCCGGAGAATTCGCCTCGACGGCCAGCGAAAGCTACATCAGTTATTTGAACAGCCTAAAGAAGCTTGAAACACTGGATGTGCGGCTTTGCGCCTGGGAGCATTTCGGCGTCGTTACGGACGAGGATGCCCGGAGAATCATTCAACGCGCCATCCGGTTTACCCTGAATGAAATACGCCGGGTGCGGGAGCTGCTGGCGGAGACCGGCGACTCGGAGGCCGTGGCCCGCATGGCCGCCCGTGAATGGCTGGATCGAACCGGATTCGGCTTTCTCCCCTATGACATTATGGTTCATATCTGCAGGGGGATGGTCAAAAATGCTTTGGAAGAAGCGGTTGAGAGATCCGATTACCTTCCAGCCGATCCCCCGAATTCCTAAACGGGATTCACCGGTCTAAATTGTGCTATTCCTGTTCTGTCAATTAGCGGTCCGATCCGGCCGGGGGCCGAAACCCCCACCAGGCAATGCAACGGTCGAACCTATCGCTAAACTTCGGACCGCCAATTGTCGATCCGAAAGGCTTTGAAAACATTTTCGGAAGTCGCCACAGCGACTTCAGCCACGGACACACCCCGGATGCGTGCAACGGATTCGGCCGTATAAGTTAGAAAGGCCGGCTCGTTTTTTTTGCCTTTCGCAGGAGCGGGCGTCAGGTGCGGAGCATCGGTTTCAAGAAGCATGAGGTCGAGCGGTATTTTGGCCGCCACTTCCTGAATATCCTGGAAGCGCGGATAGGTCACGGTTCCCGGAATGGAGAGGAAAAAGCCCCGGTCCAGGTATTTTTTGGCCAGTTGCCAGTTTCCTGAAAAACAGTGGATGACTCCTCCCGCCAGCTTTGAACGGATACCGGAGAGCAGGGCCAGCACGTCGCGGTGGGCGTTTCGGTCGTGGATGACGACGGGAAGACGGACTTGCACGGCGATATCGAGCATATGACTAAAAAGTGTGATCTGGTCCTTTTGCGGGGATCGGAAATGATGATAGTCGAGACCGATCTCCCCTATCGCCGTTACCGCGGGGTGGCGGGCGAGCGTTTCGGCTTCGGCCAGTCGGCCGGCATCTGCACCGCCGGCCCAGTGGGGATGGTATCCGGCCGTGGCGAACACGCCCGGATGGATTGCCGCAAGCTGCAGGCAGTGTCGGGTACTCGAAGGGGTCACGCCGACGGTAATCACCTTTTCTATACCCGCCTCGCGGGCCCGCTGCAGGACCTCTGCAACAGTGTCCTGAAAGTAGGGTGCGTCCAGGTGGGCGTGAGAATCGATAAGCATGCTTTCTCACCCGGTTTACTGATCCGAGCATTTTTACTCAGATATCATTTCAAGTCCCCGTGAACGCCAGTATTGACTCCGTGTCTAAATAAAGACGCTCGGATCAGTATTTGAAATCGGCCTTTCTTTTTTCAAAAAATGCTGCCGTGCCTTCAATAAAATCAGGTCCTTTCAGCGATTCCACCATCGGCAGCGCGGTGTCCTGGATACAGCTCAGATCCGGATTCATCAGGCAGGCATGGATGATTTTTTTGGACTGCCACATGGCATAACGGGAGTTTTTCGAAAACGTTTCCACCAGAACCTCACCCCGGTCCAACAGAATGTCCGGCCGGGCGATCTCTTCTACGAGACCCATGACGAATGCGGCTTTCGCATCGATTTTTTCGCCGGTAAGGACAAGCTTTTTGGCCTGGTAAGGACCGACCGCCCGCACCAGCCGCGAAAGGTATTCATAACTTTCGACGATTCCAAGTTTCGATGAGGGCACTCCCAGCACGGCATTGTCAGCACATATCCTGAAGTCACAGCACAACGCCAGTTCGAGTCCGGTGCCGAGCGCGTATTTTTCGATGAGTGCAAAGGTTGGGCAGGGAAAGTTTTCCAGCAGCGAAAAGGTTCGCTCCCTGAGGCCGTGAAAGCTCCGGATGCCCGTTTCATCCATGCCGGAAAGTTCACGGATATCGGCGCCCGCAGAAAAACAGCCGTTGCTGCCCCAAAGCATCAGCGCCCGGAAAGAGCCGTCCCGCAGGTGCGTTCTCAAGCCGGCTTCGAACTCCTCGAGCAAGCCGGAATTAATGGCATTGCGTACCGCCGGGCGGTTTAAAGTCACCCGAAGCACCGCTGCCGTTTGTTCAAATACCACCAGAGCCATCTGTTTCATCTCCTTTGCCGGTTCAGTCTCCGGCGAGCGATTCTCCGGCTTCAAGACCTTTTTCTGTAGAAAATTCCGAGGCCGCTATCTTTTTCCCCATGCCGTGTTTCACCTTTGCGACGGTAAGGACGCCGCCGGAAACGGCGATATGCATGCCTTGACCGTCGATGGCAAGTACCATGCCCGGCGACCGGTCGGCAGGTTCCCGGACAAGAGTCGGACCGTAAAACCGCAGCTTTTCTCCCTTGTACGTGGTGTAGGCACCGGGTTGAGGATCACACCCGCGGATCAGATTATAAACGGAACCGGCCGGGGCCTGCCAGTCTATGGCGGCGACCGCGTCATCACAGGGAGGCTCATAGGTCGCTCCGGCTTCGTCCTGAGGAATCTTCGGGGCTTTTCCCTTTTTGATCCATTCGATGGATTCGACGATGGCATCCACCCCAAGCGGAAAGAGATGGTTGAAATAGAGTGATCCGGTTGTATCGTCCGGCCCGATGGCCACGGTTTTTTGAAGAAGGATCGGGCCCGTGTCGATTCCGCCGTCCGGCCAGAAAATGCTCAGGCCCGTTCGGGTGTCGCCCATGATGACCGCCCAGTTGATGGCGCTGGCGCCTCGATGACGGGGCAAAAGGGACGGGTGATAATTGATGGTTCCCATGGTCGGCACGCTGAAGAAGCGCTCCGGAATGATGTCCGTAACAAAGGCCATGACGGTAAGCTCCGGGCGCAGAGCCTTATACGCTGAGTACACCGCATCATCCTTGTATGTAGCGGGCTGAAAAACAGGAAGTCTTTTATTTGCAGCGGCTTCTTTCAGCGGGTCACTCCGGCCGCCGGGTCCATCCGGCGGGGTATAGACCGCCAGGATATCCTCGCCTTTTTCCAGAAGGGTTTCCAGAACTTTGGCTCCAAATGCGGCTTGGCCGATGAGCACGATACGCATGGTAGTCCTCCTTTCGAAGCAGCCGAACGATGAAAAAATTCTTCTCGTGCTGTCGCTTTTTTAGAATTCCTCAGAGCTTAAAGCCAGGTCGAGAGGGTCCACTGCCAGAGGAACCTCAGCCCCTGCTTGAACAAACACCCGTCTGACTCCCGCCGATTCGAACAGACACCGGACCTGTTCCATGGCCTTTTTGCCGGCAACCGGCCAGGTTCGGCGGCGAAATGCCGGCTGATACTCGATAAGCGTCACCGGCATCTCCGGATTGATGGATGCGACGGCCCGGGCCATCGCATCCAGTTCATTCATGGAATGAGTCCGCGGATGGCAGGGGACACTGACAGCCGTCAGCACCCTGTCTCTGTATTCTTTGTCCAGGTAGCGGACCGATTCCCAGGAGTTTTCAAGATAATATCGTGCCGTGGGCTTAGAGAATACACCGGTGACATTCACAAACGTTTCCAGACGCAGGGCCTTTAAATCCGGTGAGACGTCCGTTACCCCGGCTTCGACCAGTTCATCGATGTAGTCCGGCGTGAGAATCGATGCATTGGTGTCGAGTTGAATTCGAGTCCCGGAAGAGGTTTGTCGGATGTTTTGAACCACGGAAACCAGCCACTTGCGGTTCAGCGTCGGTTCTCCGCCGGAGATGCCGACCCAGGCATCCCGCTCGGGATCGAGGCAGAGCCTTTTCACCGTTTCTTCAGGAGTTAAAACAGGGCCGGTTGATGAAAAGGTCAGGTTCCAGTTGTGGCACAGATCGCAGTTGTAGTTGCATCCGTGGGTGAAGATCGATGGATGGAAATGGGGCGGCGGCCGCATGAGTGTCAAAATGCGTCTGGGTTCTTGGCGGCCGATGGCGTCCGGATCGAGACGGATGGCCGTTCCCTCTTGCAAAGGAGTGATGCATATCGGCGCCAGGGCATTGTCGACTAGAACCGCACAATTCCGGCAGCCGCCGGTTCCGCAATGGCTGGTAGCCCCGCTGTCGGCCTTTGGAAGAAAACCAAGCTCCGACAGCGCCTGCATCACGGACAGATGACCGGCGATAACCGAGGCTTTTCCGTCAACGGTGAAATGGATTGGGGGCGCCGGTTCGGTTCTCGCTTCGAGGTGGATGGCCTTTTCCGGACAGCTTTTAACGCATGCGCCGCACCCGATGCATCCGGACACCTGAATCGGGCATGCGATATACTCCCGGCAAAAGCCGCAGTCCAGACATTTTTCATTTCGAACGGCGATAAAACGATCCGGGCTCATTCCCAAATTAATTTCACGTTCTGAGCGGTTTTTGCAAACTCAAATTCAAAGACGTTCCAGAAGGTCTCTTCCGCTTCCGGCGTAACGGCCGCCAGATCGGCGGCGCCCAGTTTTAAAAGAAAATCTTCTTTTGTCGGAAGATTCGAAATGAGGTCGTCGATCCTGGCTATCGGAATAAAATCGAATGGATGTTCGCATTCCGTAAAGGGAAAGATCAAATCGCCGGTAACGGCCATCGCGCCCATGTCCAGCGCCACATAGAGCTCCTTCGGAAACTCCGGGTTTTTGAACATTTGTTTGACATAGCTGATGATGATGTTACGTTCCAGTACCGCCTCGGTAGCGCGTTCTTTTTTTGGTCCCAGATGCCACAAGGTTGTTTCTCCTTTTTTCGTTGAAAGAAAAATAAGGGGGGATCCTTTAGCAGCCATCCCCCCTTATTGTCTGTTACCGGTTGAACTCTCGGAAATCAAACCCCGCAGTCAGTATTTATTTTGAGTAGTCCAGTTTGGGTTCGTATCCGAACTCTTCTTCTTTGAGCGGTTCCCAGGAATCCCATATCGGCATTTCGGGAAGATTTTTGAGCTCTGGCAGCCATCCCTTCTGGGTGGAGCGTCTGGAATGTTTCCCTCTGAGCGGCAGCTCATCCCATGGAATGTGTACGTACATGAGAGAGTATACCGGGCCGATGACCGCCTTGTTGACGAGGTGCTGGTCCATGATGCAATTCATGATGACCGGGCCGTTTTTCTCTGCATAGTTGAAGGCCTGCTTGAGCTGTTCCTTGAATTTTTCTTCCCGGTTGCAGACCATGCCGAGGACCGGGCCGTTGCCCTCGAAAACATCAGCCAGCTTCTCGAAGTTATTCATGATGGAGCGTTCCTCACCCATCACGGTCACGCCCATCCACTTGCTTCCGATGACGTCCTGTTCCCCCAGAATATCCCAGTTTGGCCCGTACCAGGGGAATTTCATGCCCGGCATCCAGCCACCGTTGTTGCTGATGCAATAAACGATCGGCAGCTTGTACATGACGGCCACATGGATATCCATGGCGGCATTGAACATGCCCGAGTCTCCCATGAGAGACAGGAACGGGATCCTCGATCCGTTTTCAAGGTCGCCGACAGCCGCACCGATTGCCTGGCCGACGCCGTGTCCGACGCCCGCCTGGTCGTTTGCGGTGATGCAGGATCCGGGTCTCGTGAAGCACAGGTAGGGCATCACGAAGTCACTCATGGTGTATCCGTCGATCGACACCCTGACGGCGCTGCTGTACAACTCTTCGCTCACCTCCCGGATGATCTGGGAGCAGAACCCATAGTGGAGAATATCTTTGGACTTGTAGCGCGGATGATCCGGGCCGTACTTATACGCCCTTGCCTTGCGCGCCTCAATACCCTCGGCCATGGATTTTTTGCACCGATCCGCCCACTCCTGGCGTTCCGGGCCGATCTTGTCGTAGCCGTTTTTCTTGATGCATTCGTTGAGCTGCTTCATGACGACTTTGGTGTTGCCGACAAGTTCTTCTTTGGTGTTGACATAGGTCCATACATATTCATTGCACGGCGCGATCTGGATGCTTTCCGGCCATCCGCCGGCATAGCCGTCGAAGAACCCGACCTTCAGCCCGATGGGGATCATCAGGTCGAACTCATTGCGAAAACGCGGAAAGCCCCGGTGGTGCATCTCGTGCTTTTCGCTGACGGCCGCGCGTCCGATGCGCCGGGTGTTAAACGGAATTTTGGTCAGGTTGATGAATTCCTCGAGTTCGGGTCCTGCCTGATCCCAGGCGGCATAATCACCGAGGATAATAAACGGCTTTTTGGCGTTGAAGATGGCTTTTGCAGCCCGCTCGACGGCTGCCGGGTCCGCACCGCTGGCGATGGGAACGCCGGTTCTGTCCTGGCGCCAGTTGGGCAGATAATCGGCGTGTTGCGGGAAGAAACCGCCCCAGTAATACTTGCGGGCTTCGTCCATCATGAAAAGACAGTCGATTCCGAGCTCGAAAGCGACCGGTCCCATGGGCGCCGTTGTCGCTATGCGGAAACCACGGGTCAGAAATTGTTTGACCGACCAGGGATAGAAACACCGCTGGGCCCACTTGGTGACGTGCTGGAAAAATTCTGCTGCAATGCTTTCCTGAATGGTGTTGTAGAGACGGTCATGTTCCTGTTCGATGCCGCCTGCCAGATAGATGATGGGGGAATTGCTCAGATAGGCCTGCTGCATGGCGCTAAAGGCATTTCCTGTGCCGGGTCCTACCGTGCCGAATGAAACCGCCGGTTTTTGTGTGACTTGGGTGTAGCCTTCCGCCGCATAGACAGCATTTTGTTCATGGCCGAAGACGATCAGTTTGATTCCGATGCGTGAAATCGCATCAACGAAGTGCCAGATATGCCCTCCGGGCACGCCCCATGCGATGGTAATGCCCTGTTCACGCAACACTTCAGCCACATATTTACCTACTGTTGGATAGAGTTCGCGCTTTCCCAACGGGACTTCCAGTTTTTTTTGGGCAGCTTCATCAAATTCAATTCCTAGTTTCGGCATTATGCAGTACCTCCTTCTTTTCCTTGATAGGTTTGTGTCAGTACTACCAAAAACGTAAAACATGATGCGACTGCGCCGATTTTAAAATATGTTATCACCCCCTTCGTCGTTTTTTCCGGGTGTAAGATACTGCATTTCAGGTAAGCTGGACCCTACCGCATTTGTTTCTAAGATAAAAGATTCTGGGTGTCAAGATATTTTAGCGTCGACGAATTTCCCCCTTGCGGGCTGTTTTTATTGCAGCGATCCGGGGTGCATTTTTGTTTGTTTGTATGATAGCTGCGTTTTATCAAACGGGGCTGAAGGCCAAAAAGGTCCGCTTTCCCTCCCCTTCACCGCGATGCAAGAATTTGACGGTCAAAGGCATGCCCACGCGGATGGTTTCAGGCTTTTTGGCGTCCACGCCTTCGATGCGGGCATCGACACGGGTTCCTTCATCCAGCTGCACAACACCGACGCAGTACGGGTTATTTCTGTCGAATCCCTCTTGTGCCATAAAAGACGGACCGACGGTGATGCAGGTAAATCCGGCCAGTTTGCCGTTGCCTTTCATCTGGGTCCATTCCATGTCCGAGGAATGACAGGTGATGCAGATGGGGCGGGGCGGCGTGAATACGCTGCCGCATTGTTTGCATTTTGATCCCATCAGTTTTTCTTCGCTCAAATACTGTTCATAAGATATATCGCTGAATGGCTTGTTTTCCATGGGATTATCTCCTTTCGAGTATGGTCAGGGTGCAGGTGCCTCCGGTGCCGCCCAGGTTGTGGGCTGCGCCGATCCGCAGGTTGTCGATGGGCGCCTGCCGTTTTCCGGCCCTTTGTTTCAGCTGGGTCCAGATTTCATAGATCTGTGCGATGCCGGTCGCTCCGACCGGATGCCCCTTGCATTTCAGGCCGCCCGAGGTGTTGATGGGTTTGGAACCGTCGAGTCTTGTCAGCCCCTCTTCCACGGCCTTGTACCCGTATCCCGGCTTGAAAAATCCAAGATCTTCGATATGCATGATCTCCGCCATCGAAAAGCAGTCATGGACTTCGGCGATCTGGACGTCCCCGGGCCCGATGCCCGCCATGCCGTATGCTTCCTCCGCCGCATTGCGCGTCGCCTCAAAAGAGGTAAGCTCTTCGGCGGCATGAAGTCCCTTACCGCTTCCCTGCCCGATGCCGATGATGTGGATGGGGTCATCGGTAAAGTTTTTTGCAATCTCCTCCGCTACCAGAAGCATACAGGCGGCCCCGTCGCTGATCGGGCAGCAGTCATAGAGGTGCATGGGCCATGCAACTACCGGATTCGCACGCTTATCGCGCAGAAAGTCTTTTTCGTCCTGCCACTGGGGCAGGGGATCGCCCTTTTTTTGTGCGGATGCGATTTTTGCATTCATGATGTCGCGAATCGTCGCTTTGAACTGGCCTTTTGGGTTCAGCGGCGCATTGTTGTGACTTTTTATGGTTACATTCATCAAATGCTCATGGGATGCGCCGTATTTGGCAAAATAAGCCGTTGCCAGAACGCCGAAAACGCCGGGGAAGGTAAAGCCGACTTTTCCCTCATACGGAACCGTTGCAAGGGCGAGCCCCTCCGCCACCTCGGTTGTCGAGCGTTTCGACATCTCTTCGACGCCTCCGACGAGCACCGCGTCATAAAAACCCGATGCGATGGCGAAAACTCCTTCTCTGAAGGCCAGTGCGCTCGATGCGCAGGCGCCTTCCGTGCGGGTCGCCGGTTTCGGCGTTATTCCGAGAAGGTCCGTTATAATCGGGCCCCAGTGGGATTGGTGCATGAAGAAATCGTTGGTAAAATTGCCCAGATAAAGCGCCTCGATATCTTTGGGGTCGAAGCCCTTGTCCACCGATGAAAGCATTTCCTGAAAGGCTTCCACGAATAAGTCTTTTGAATTTTTCTCTTTGAACATGCCGAAATTCGACATACCCGCACCCACAATGGCCACATTGCGGCCGAGCTTCTTTCTTTTTTTCATAATCTCCTCTCCCTTTGCACATGATAGCCGGTTGATAGGATACCGCAGCGGGGTATGCCGGAAACGCCTTGCGCCCGCCGCCCGTATGCGGTATCCACCGAAAATGCCTGAACCGCTTCCCCGTTTCAGGGTAAAATAGCAGAGCGATTTGCCTGTGTCAAAGCTTATCGTTATCCGGCGGCATTCCGGAAACCCCTTGATGTTTTGCGAGCAAGCCTATACGAATAGAAATAGAAACATGCTGGACCGATATTTCCCGGATGCGGGAAAAAGGAGAAGATGCCATGCGCCATCGCTTTGTCGCTCATTGCCGTGAGAGCCTGCTGGTAATCATAGACATCCAGAGGGCCATGCTGAAAGTGATAAACGGCTGGGAAGAAACCGTCAGAAGAACAGACCAGCTCATCCGTGCGGCCGTGCTTTACGGTGTTCCCATAGTGGTTACAGAACATTATAAAAAAGGGCTCGGTCAAACCATACCGGAAATAGCCGATCGGTTGTCGGGGGCTGTCTTTTTTCAGAAAGAATTTTTCAGCGCCTGCCTGGAGGATGGGTTTCTGGATACGATCCGTCGTTTCGGCCGTCGACAGATCGTTGTGGCCGGCATGGAGGCCCATGTCTGCGTGCTGCAGACCGTGCTGGATTTGATCCACTGGGGATACGACATACACCTTGTGAAAAATGCGGTGAACTCCCGGTATCCGGAGGACCGGGATACGGCCGTCGATCTCTGCCGGCATGCGGGCGCCGTCGTCACCACGGCTGAAATCGTGATCTTTCAATGGATCCGCCGTTCCAATACGGAAGAATTCAGAAAAGCGCTTCCCATCGTAAAATAAACCACCCACCAGGCGTACTCCCTTTTCGTATTCTATATACTTAATACTTAATTTATATCCGTATATCTATCGTATTTTTCTAGGATTGATTTGTTCCAAAATCCGGGTATGCTTGAAAAAATGCCTGTATCGGCTCCGTCGTCCGTTTACCGGCTTGTTTGGTTGCGTCTGCTGCTCACTGCCAAAATTTATGGCGAATACCGTGCTCTGTAACTCTTAAATTTTTTATAAAATCCCAAAAAACAAAGGAGGCTTCCTCATGAGAGACGTCGTCATTGTAAGTGGTGCGAGGACTGCGGTGGGAAATTTTCAGGGAGCGCTGAAGGATGTTCCTGCAGCCCAGCTCGGGGCGATTTGTATCCGCGAGACATTAAAGCGTGCGGGATTGAGACCGAAGGCACCGCAGGATCAGATGGACAATGCGCCGAAAAAGCTCGATTCCGGAATTGTCGCGCTGGAGGAAAAATACCGTAAGTGGGACGAAACCCACAGGGAGATTGAGGTTGACGAAGTTCTTATGGGAAACGTCGTGCAGGCCGGACAGGGACAGAACCCGGCCCGTCAGGCCTCGATCTATGCGGGAATGCCCAAAGAAACGCCGGCAGCCACGATCAACAAGGTTTGCGCCTCGGGCATGAAGGCGATCACCATGGGGGCCCAGGCGATCAAGGCCGGGGATGCACAAATCGTCGTGGCCGGCGGAATGGAAAACATGAGCAGCATTCCCTACGCGCTGCCGAAACTTCGGGAAGGGGCCAGAATGTTCAATGCGGAGGCCGTGGACCTGATGGTACATGATGGATTGTGGGAGCTTTACTACGGGTACCACATGGGCATGACGGCGGAAAATATCGTCGCAAAATACGGCATCAGCCGGGAAGATCAGGACCAGCTCGGTTTTGAAAGCCATCAGCGGGCCCGCGCCGCCATTCAAAGCGGTGTTCTGAAAGATGAAATTATCCCGGTTATGCTTGCCCAGAGAAAAGGCGATCCGATTCCGTTTGAAATCGATGAACGGCCCATGGATACCACGCTGGAAAAAATGCTCAAGCTCAAACCCTTTTTCAAGGCGGACGGCACGGTTACGGCGGGAAATGCGTCGGGAATCAATGACGCCGGGGCGGCCGTGCTTCTGATGACCGGAGAGAAGGCGGATGAACTGGGCCTGAAACCGCTGGCCACCATCAAGTCTTACGCCGCCGGGGCACTGGATCCGGCTTATATGGGCTGCGGCGTTATTCCGGCCGTACGGATCGCTTTGAAAAAAGCAGGCTGGACGATGGACGAAATCGAGTGTATCGAGCTCAACGAAGCTTTCGCCGCCCAGGCTCTCGCATGCATACGCGAGCTGAACATGGACTGGAATAAAACCAACATCAACGGCGGCGGTATTTCCATCGGCCATCCCATCGGGTGCACGGGGGCGCGGATTACCTATGGACTCGCGATGGAGATGAACCGCAAGGGGTACAAAAAGGGTCTGGCGACTCTGTGTATCGGCGGCGGCATGGGATATGCCATCACGCTGGAAAGGAAATAATTTGGCGGGAAAAAATACGTCAACGAATTTATGAAATAGATTACTAAGAGGAGGTTGGTGTGAACCTTGCCGATGGTTTGCGAATAAATTCCTGGAGGCTGCCGGATAAAGTGGCGGCGGTTTTCGAGGACAAACGGGTAACATACGGGCAGCTCAATGACAGAGCGAATCAACTGGCTCACGCCGTTCTAAGCAGAGGATTCAAACGGCAGGACAAGTTTTCCATCATCATGTACAACAATATCGAATTCCTGGAAATCTACCACGGGTTGGCCCGATCCGCGATGATTTCGGTTCCGATAAATTTCAGGCTGGTGCCGGTCGAACTGGAATATGTCATCAACAATTCGGATTCGGTGGGGGTGTTTGTCGGGATAGAGCTCTTTGAAAAGCTGAATCTGGATAATCTATCGCAGGTAAAAAAGGAGAATTTGTTCATCATCGGGCCCAAAGACCAAACCCCAGCCGGTTTTTTAAATTATGAGGATTTTATCGCCGGCCAGCCGACCCACGAACCAGACAACGTGGATCAAAAGGAGAATGATATTTTCTATTTCGGATACACCTCGGGGACGACCGGTTTCCCCAAGGGGGCCATGAATACAATCCGGGGAACCCTGGACATTGTGAAGAATGTGTTCGTGCGCACGGCAGGAAAACCGCACATCCGCCTGGAAGACCGGGTGCTGCTGGCCATCATTCCGATTTGCCATTCCAACAGCGTCTGGTCGACCCTGATTACCTTCTGGTGCGGGGGGACCAACGTCATATTCCCTTCAGGCAAATTCGATCCGGAAAAGGTGCTTCAGCTTATTGACAGGGAAAAGGTCACAACCAGCTCCATGGTGCCTACGATGATCACCCGGATTCTGGAACTTCCGGAGGAAGTCAAAACGAAGTACGACATTCGATCGCTCACTTCGCTTGGAAGTTCTTCGGCGCCGCTGATGACCAAGACAAAGGAAATGGCCCTGGAATTTTTTAAAAATTGCCGTTTCAGTGAAGGATACGGCTCCACGGAAACCGGTGCGTTGACGACTCTCCGGCACAGGGACCAGAAAAGGAAAATCCGCAGTATCGGCCAGCCGAATCCGGATATAGAAATCAAGCTCATCGATGAGGAAGGCAGCATCATCACCGAACCGTTCAAACAGGGCGCGCTCTGGGCAAAGGCGAGGTCCGCGTTTATCGGGTACTACAAGGACCCTGAAAAAACCGCCAAAGCGATTGACGGCGAATGGGCGACAGCAGGGGACATCGCCTATTTCGACGAAGAAGGGTATTACTACCTTGCCGATCGCAAGCACGACATGATCATCAGCGGCGGTGAAAACATCTATCCTGCCGAGATCGAAGAAGTCATCTCCAGGCTTCCGCAGGTATCCGAAGTTGCGGTCATCGGCGTGCCTCATGAGCAATGGGGCGAGGAAGTCAAAGCCCTCGTCATACTCAAAGAGGGGGAAAAGATTACCGAAAAGGAAATCCTCGATTACTGCAAGGACAATCTGGCGGGATATAAACGACCCCGTTCCGTGGAGATTCTCCAGGACTTTCCGCGCACCGCTACGGGAAAGATTCTAAAGCGCATCTTGAGAAAGCCTTACTGGGAGGGGCAGGAAAGGCAGATTTAACGGCAGGGGCCTCGATCTCCAAAAGAAAAGCCCCGCCCTTTCGGGCGGGGCTTTTCTTTTGGTCATGCAAGGGCGGCCGGGATCGGCCGTCACTCCGCAAGGTGACGATTACTCTTCATCCAGGACGCACCAGGATCCTTCTTCCGAATTGCATCTGCCCCAGGTGAACTCACGTCCTTTAAACTCCTTCTGAACGAATTGGGTTGAGGCCGGCACGTATCTCGAAGGATCCGCCCAGAACATCTGGGGCGGTCCAAAGGGCGGAATGTATGACAGGTCGTTGGTGGGAATGCACCATTTGACCGGGTATTTGATGGGACGACCGGCTTTTGTCGTCCAGACCGGCAGCGATTTGTGCATCGTCCATTCGAAGACCCGGCCGATCTGAAGCATCAGATCGATGTCGATGCCGGTTTCAATTCCCATTTCATCGAGCATCACGAGGCAGTCTTCGGTCGGGCAGTTGCCGACTTCCCAGGAGTTGGTGTAAAGTGGCCCGCTTCCTTTTCCGGGGATGCCGTCCACCATGAACGCCGGTTGGCCGCCGCCCATGCCAAGGGAGGTCTCGATGAGGCGGGCGCCCCCTAAAATTGCCGCGAATGTGTTGGCAAGGGATTGGCCGCGGCACTCATGGAAATGAGCGACGCGGAACTTGACCTCGCTATCGTATTTTCCGTATCGGTCGACGAGCGCCGCCATGTACTCGTAGGCTCTTCGGGGATTCGCTTCGCCGGTTGTGTCGCATGGGGTATAATTTTTGATGCCGTGATCAAGTCCCCAGTCCATGAGTTCAAAGGTGTTTTCGACGGGAACGGGACCTGCGCAGGGCGAGCCGTAAACGCAGGCGATGGCCATATCGATCGCAAATCCGTTTGCCTCGGCGATCTTAATGAAATCAGGGATCTCTTTCAAGTATTCCTTTCGGGTTCTGCCTGAATTTCGGCGTCCATGGAGGTCTTCGGTTGAAATGGTAAAGGCGAGGCTGCTGGGGGGATACCCTTTCTGCGCCATGTCTGCCGCGCGTTCAAACGCCTTTTTCGTCATCCCGTAGCATTTCAAGTGCGGCTTTTTCTCCTGGACGATTTTCAATTTATGCACTTTTTCCAGGATTTCTTCCGCATCTCGGCTTTGAACCAGTAATTTAGGATGGCCGAAGTTGGTCACCTCGATCTTCTTAAACCCTGCCTGCACGAAATACTCCGCGTACCATAACTTCGCCTCGGTCTGGATCGCCCGCTCTGCGTGCTGCAATCCGTCTCGGAGGAGAAGTTCGAGCATATCCACCCGTTCGGGAAGAGTTGTTTTGATTTCCGTAGTCATTGAAGACCTCCTTTGCTGAGCGTGTTAAAAATATTTTCTCCCCTCTCAGGGTATGGCCGATCGAGTCCGCAGATTATTTCAGGACTTCTTTATTTAACCCGAACAGGCTTCCTCAACGGCAGCCAAACCGTTTGGGATTCTTCCAGACAGCCCCAGGTGATATTTGTTACAAAGAAAATCGCCGGCCGCCTTTTCAAAGTTTTAAAAGTCCGGGGGCGTTTGCGAAGGCTGGGTCTCCTGTGTTGCGGTTCACCTGATGTCAAACCCCCACCAGACCAGGCGCCGCTACACAGGATAGAAATCGTCAATTTTGATTAAAGAATTCCTTATATTGAAACAGAAATCAATCCTGAAAAAATTCTATAGTTATACGGATATAATTTCCGGTATGTGCCTATTATCCGGTCCGAGGTTCCAGGACCAGCGCTTTGGCCATGATGTCGGCCATTTTTACCGGGTCCGGCGGACAGCCGGGAACTTTAACAGCCGTATCCACCCCTTTGTTTCGATCGATCGCGCATTTTCCGAGAAGCACCGCACATCGAGCGCCTTCTTGTGGGGTGGCGTTTTTACCCGCGCACAGCGTCACGCCGCCGAGATCGATCCCCTTGTTGGATCGGCAGAAATTCATCAGACCGGCCCACAGATTAAAACCGCAGGCGGAACAGAGCTGGTCGCCGTAAGGCGGCATGAACATCCCGGTGATCTGATACTTTTCCATGAGATCTTTCGCCCACTCCGAACCATAGGGAAGATCCATTCGATAATCGGCCGGATTTTCTCCGATCACGGCGATATCTTCCATTTCCAGGCTCTCTTTGCCAAGGGCCGCGTAATGGGCGAGGTGGGGAACGTTTTTCGCGGCATATCCGAGCAGAAAACTGCCCACGACATCACATGCCAGGCGATTTTTGCCTGCAAGCAGAAGTCCCAGGGGCTTGACCTGACCCTCTTTGCCGGTGGGCGTGGGGCCGATTTCCGTGGCGGTGAGCGCGTCAACGACATGGAGATGGCATGGAATGATGCGGTTGATTTCGGCGATGGCCCGATTCAGGTCCGCTTCGATGTGGCACTTCTTTTTGGACTCCATGGAGAGGCAGCCTTTGAGATTTTTGAGGCAGATCGTGGTGATGGTCTGGTTATGGGTTTTTAGTACCGGCATGTTGATGACGAAATCTGCCTGAAAGACGATTTCCGCAATCTCGATTTCCGTTCCGTCTTCGAGCGCAACGGTTCGATAGGGCCCTTTGTTCAGGTCCACCAGAAGAACGCCGGCCTCTTCAGCCATGGCCTGGATTCCGCTCCATTGGAAGGCTGCGCCGGTGTCGAGTTTCAAAGACGGCAGTTCGACAGATCCTTCGGCAATTACGATCGAATCGGCGCCTTTTTCCCTCGTGATCCGCACCATTTCCCGGATAATCTCCGGTGAGGTGGTGATCCCCTTGCAGGAAATTTTCGGCGACCCGCCCATGACGACGTTGGGTTTGATGAGTACTTTCATGCCCGGTTGAAATTCTTTCCATGCATCTATCTGGTCCAGTGCCCGGCCTACTGTTTCCGGGCCGCTCCACTTCATCAGGGCGACGCGCATGGCTTCCTCCTTCTGTGTGATTGGTTAAGCAAAAAAAGGCAGATCTCGAAGCTGAGGCGACATGGAATAGGCTGCGGTATCTGCATCGGTGATGACATTGAGCACGGCGGGCTGCCCGGCCTTAAAGGCACGTTCGAGTGCAGGCCGGATCTGTTCGGGTTTTTCGACCATTTCTCCGTAGCAGTTCAATGCCTGAGCGATCCGGTCGTAGCGCGTGCAGGAAAGCAGCGTGCCGAAAGTATGACCGGGACCGTACATCCCTTTCTGGGCGTTCATGCAGACGCCCCAGCAGGCATTGTTTGATACGACCACCACGATGGGGATGCCATGTCTCGCCGCGGTATCGAGCTCAAAGCCGTTCAGCCCGAAAGCTCCGTCACCGCAAAGACACAGCACCTGCCGGTCCGGATGTGCGATTTTGGCTCCCACGGCAAACGGTATGCCGATTCCCAATAGGCCCGTGACACCGGGATTCATGCGTCCACCGGGCGTATGGCTCGGAATCAGGTTTCGCGCGAAATCGAGGATTTCTCCTCCGTCAACCGTCACGATGGCGTCGCGCTCGAGAAACTCGGATATTTCATGACAAAGACGGATTGGATTGATCGGCGTTTTTGTCGATTTCGCCCACTGCATCCATCGCTGCTTTTTTCCATATTCCTGCGATTTGAGCTCGGAGGCCCAGTTTCCGTCTGTAAACGCTCCCGTACGGCGCCATTCCGACAAAAGCTGGGTCAGGATCGCCTTTGCATCCCCGACGATCCCCACGTCGATGGGCCTGTTGCGCCCGATCTCATTTGGAGACACATCTACCTGAATCGTCCGGGCCGCCGGGTTGAACCGGGGAGGTCGTCCATAGCTGAGAATATAATTGAGTCGGGCGCCGACGAACAGGATGACATCCGACCGGGCCGTGGCCATCGAGCGGGAGATGAAGCAGGAAAGCGGATGGTCGTCCGGAACGCAGCCTCGGGCCAGAGGGGTTGCGATGGACGGTATGCCTGTGGTCTCCACAAATTGCTTCAGCTCTTCATGTGCGCTGCTCCATAGAACGCCGCTTCCGTATATGATGAGGGGCCGGGAAGCCTTTCGCAACAGGGACACGGCCTCGGCCACGAGGGTTGGGTCTCCCCAGGGACTTGCCAGGGTGCGGGTTTTTTCCGGTATCCGTGCACTTTCGGCATCAACGGACGCTTCCAGGATGTTTTGGGGAAAATCGACAAATGCGGGGCCCGGCGCACCGGCGAGGCTTTCCCTGAAAGCAATGCCGATGTATTCTGCGATTCGCCCCGCCTCATAGGCCGTTGCGCACCATTTGGTTATGGGCCGGACGAGATCGAGATGGTTCATTTCATGGAAGGCTTTCAATTCAAACTCTTCCATGCGGTTCTGGCCGGACAGGATGACAACCGGAGCGAAGCAGTGGTGGCAGTTTGCGATGCCGGTGACGGCGTTTAAGACACCGGGGCCCGGCACCACCCAGGCGACTGCAGGGCACCCCGTTGCCCGTGCATATCCCTGGGCCATCAAAACGGCGGCCTGTTCATGCCGCACGTCGATCAATCGGATTCCTTCCCTTGCCAGCGCCTCGTAAACCCCGAAGGAAGGGACGCCGCTCAGAGTGAACACTACGCGTATCCCTTCCTTTTTGAGGGCTTCTGCCACCAGATCACTTCCATAAGTCAGAGTCATTGTTGAGTTCCTCCCCAAAAAGAGTTCCGGGTTCTCCAGCATGCGGAGCGAAAGTCTCCCTGTGAAGCCTCTCGCTCCGCATTCACCGGATCCGGCTTTTCCGACCGCAACAATGGGTTCACGCCACTGCCAACGGCAGCAGGCCTCTGCGACAACTCCAAAGCAGCTCCGGAGACCGGTTGTGTTCCACGTGATGCATCCTCGCTGCCTGTGCGGAAACGATTCGAAGGCCCGGGGGCGTGGTGAGAGCAGCAGGTCAGCTGTTGAGGCCGTAAAAGCCGGCTCCTGTGAACGTAAGTATTCACTCCGTTTCTAAATAAGAACGCTCGGATTAGTAAGAGGATTCGATGAAGTTGGTTGTATTATCTCAGCGAACCGTTTCCATGTCAAGTGCTCAGCGGATGGTTGGCAATTTCAGATAAACATGAAAATCCTGTGAATTCAACGGATAGTTGGGTGTCAACTCGTGCATCCACCCAGATAGGCTTCCTTGACTTTTTGGTTTCTGATCAGTTCCTGCGACAGCCCCGAAAGAACGATGCTTCCTCCGGCCAGGACGTACCCCCGATGTGCGATTTGCAATGCGCCATAGGCGTTTTGTTCAACCAGAAGAACGGTCGTGCCCTTCCGGTTGATCGATTGGATGGTTTCAAACAGGCAGAACACGAGCTTCGGCGCAAGGCCCAGGCTCGGCTCATCCAGAAGAAGGATTTTTGGGCGTGACATGAGGGACCGCCCGATGGCCAGCATCTGCTGTTCACCGCCGGACAGAGACCACCCCAGCTGGCCGGCTCTCTCTCTTAGAACCGGAAAAATGGTGAATACCCGCTGCAATTCTTTTTCTATATTTTCGCGGCGGCGGCGCCAAGGGGCCGTGGCCACCTCAAGATTTGCGAGGACCGTCAATCCTGGAAAAATCCGCCTGCCTTCCGGGACATGGACTACCCCCCTGGCAACGATATCTTCGGTCGGAAGATGGGTGATCTCCTCTCCGAAACAGCGGATTGTTCCTTCGGCGGCTCTGATAAGGCCGGAGATGACCCGGAGGATCGTAGATTTTCCGGATCCATTGGCTCCGATCAAGGTCACGATCTCTCCCTGGCCCACCTCCAGGGATACGTTTTTGAGAGCGTGCAGGTTTCCGTAATAGACGTGGATATTTTCGAGTTTAAGGGATATGGTTTTCAAAGCCGAGATACGCCTCGAGGACTTTTGGGTTTGAACGCACGTCATCTGCCGTACCTTCCGCAATCTTGACTCCGAAATCGATGACGGACACACGGTCTGAAATGGTCATGACCACCGGCATGTTGTGTTCCACCACGATAACGGTGATCCCCATGGATTGGATCCGGCGAATCAGTCCGGATAAATGCACGATCTCCTGATCGTTCATTCCGGCTGACGGCTCATCCAGGAGCATGAGCCTGGGCTCGGAAGCAAGGGCGCGTGCAATTTCGACCAAGCGTTTTTCTCCGTAATGCAGGCAAGTTGTATCCATATTCCGCTTATCCTTCAACCCAACGAAGGTCAAGGCTTCGATCGCCTTGTGCCGACCCTGTTTTTCCTCCCGACGGGCCGGGCCGGTTCTGAAAAGCGCTCCGAGCACGTTCACCTTGCTGTGCATGTGCCGGGCGACGAGCACATTTTCCAATACATCGAGCTCCTCAAAAAGCTGTACCTGCTGAAATGTGCGGGTAATTCCCAGCCGGGTCGCGGTATGGGGCGGACATCCCTGGATCGCTTTTCCATCAAAAAGTATATTGCCGCCGCAAGGGCGACAGATACCGCAGACCGTGTTTAAAATCGTCGTTTTTCCAGCGCCGTTCGGCCCGATCAGGGCATGAACCGTGCCGGTCTCGATCTGAAGGTTGAAACCGGAAACCGCGGACAGACCGCCGAAATTCACGGAAAGATTTTTGATATCAAGCAGTATATCCATGATCCATTTTTTGTAAAGGTTCATGGGTTCAGTGTTCCCCGTTCAAGATAACCCTGTTTTGCGCCCATGAACCTGCTGTTTTTTTAAATCAACTTTTTTGTTTGCCCGGATCCCGTCCTGGATTACGGGGCCGGAACAGCCCCCGGTTCCATAGCTTGCGCATCATCCCCACAATCCCGTAAGGCATGAAAATCATTACTGCGACGATACCCGCACCGTAGAGAATCATATAGTATTCCCGAAGAAACCGGAGGTGCTCTTTTAACATTACGAGAAAGGCCGTGCCGACGATCGGACCGGTCACCGTTCCTGATCCGCCCACCAGACACATGGTAAGCACGTCGATCGACAGGTCGATCGAAAAGGTTTCCGGACTGATGGCGCCGATGTAGCTCGCATAAAGGCCGCCGGCCAGTCCGGCAAAAAAACCCGACAGACAGAAGTTGATCAATTTGCTTGTGACCGGTCTTACGCCGCATGCGGCGGCGGCGAGTTCGTTTGTTTTCAGTGAAAGCATGGCCCTGCCATACGTGGAGCGGCGAAGGCTTCCCGTGGTCAGGGCGCTGAGAATGATGCCCCCCAGTATCAGGTAGTAATAGGAGAGGCGCGAATCGAAAACAAAACCGCCCAGCGCCGGCCGAGGGATGCCGCTTAAGCCGTTTGTGCCGTTGGTAACCTCCCGCCAGTTCAGGATGATCAGCCGGACAATTTCTCCGAACGCGAGGCTGATCAGGACGAAATAGTGTCCGCCGATGCGCGTGGACGGAAAGCCCATGCCGATGCCGACCAAGGCGGCTGCAGCGGCGGCGATCAGCAGGGCAGGCAAAGTGTTCATTCCCAAACCCAGGGTCATGCCGGCGGTCACATAGGCGCCGATGGCGAAAAACCCGGCCTGTCCGATGGAGATCAGGCCGAGATAGCCGTGGATAAAATTGAAGCTGTAGGTGAGGATGATGAAAATGCCGGAAAAATTCAGGACATTCATGGTGTATCGGATATCTTTGAAGGCTACCGGCAGAAAGATCGCTCCGATCAAGCATGCCGTGTATGCCGTGGGGATGAAAACGTGTCGTTTGTTAGAAGCCATACCGGGGTATTACACCTTTTTTCCGATTTTTTCTCCGAAGAACCCCCTGGGTCTCACCATGAGAACGGTCACGAGCATCAGATAGGAAATGACATCCCGGTACTCGGTTGTCATGTGCGATGCGATCAAAACTTCTGTAACACCCAGGAAGAGCCCTCCAAGAACCAGTCCGTGCGTGCTGCCGAACCCGCCGATGACGATGGCGATAAAGGCTTTCAAAATGATAACCACGCCGATGCCGGGTTCCAGGAACCATAGCGGCGCCACGAGAAAGCCCGCGATCCCTGCCAGTATCGAGGCCAGGATGAAGGTGACGGTGATCATGCGGCCGACATGAATGCCCATCAGTTTCGCCGCTTCCTGATCCTGGGCCACGGCCTGCAGTTTCTTGCCCAGGAAGGTCCGGGAAAAAAACAGGGATTGGCCGACGAAAACGGCGGCGCTTACCGTAACAATCAGCACCTGATGGCGGGCAATGACCACGCCCGAGATAGTGAGGATCCCGTCTCCGAGAAACGAGCCCAGTGTAACGGGATCCGGTCCCCATATAGCCAGGGCGCTGTTTCGAAGCAGGATACTCATGCCGATGGATGCAATGATCGCCGTCACTGCAGGTCGATGCCGGATCGGGAAAAAGGCGATCCGGTTGAATAAAAATCCGACAACGGACATGGCGAACAGGGATACGATGATTGCCGCCCACAAGGGCATCCCCCAGAGGCCGGCGAGTGTGTAGCCAAAATATCCGCCGAGCATCACCATTTCCCCATGGGCGAAATTTACCGCCCCGACCGCATTGTAGATAAGGATAAATCCGAACCCGGTCAGTGCATAGATACACCCCATGGAAAGGCCGCTGACGATTTCCTGTATCATGCTGCACGCCTTTGAGAATTTTTCAGTCTTGATTTTTGTCAGGCCGGAGCGCCGCCGGTGTAAAGTCGTACTTCTTTTTTATCTCGGGAACCAATCTCCCCTCAAGTATCCGATACCGGGCGATTACCGCAAAAAATGCGCCATTGTGCTCGGCATCGAATGCGTAGAATCCGGCCAGTCCCTGATGCCTTTGGCGTTCCAGATAATCCCGAATATTTTTTGGATCTGATCCGGCGGCATGGATGGCTTCAAAAAGCATTTCGGCCGTATCGTAAAAAAGGAGCGCAAAAGAGTCCGGCGGCGTCCGGAATCTGTCAAGATAGGATGTTGTCCACGCCTGAATCTTCGGATCAGGATCAACGTCCGGCAGCGCCGTCGTTTCCACATACACACCGTCCATGGCGCTTCCCACAAGGCTGTGGACCGAAGGCATGGAAGCTGCAGATGACGCCATATGCGGCACGTCGATGCCCATGTCCCGCTGCTGTTTAAGAAATATGGCTGTATCCGAGGGGTGGGCCTGCGAAATGATTACATCCGGCGCTGCACGCTTGATCTGTTGGAGCTGGCCGGTCATGTCTTTGTCGTTTTTGTCGTGCCAGGTTACGGCGACGGGCGTTATTTCCCTTTCTTTAAGCAGGCCGGTGATGATTTCATGACCGGATTTTCCGTATTCCGTCGTTACGCAAGCCAGGGCCGGTCTGGTTTTTTTTAATTCATCGAGAACATACAGGGTTCCGGCCTGTTTGGTAAGGCCGTCATGGGGGTATGTGCGGAAATACCAGGGGTTGTTCATCAAGGTCAGGTTCCGCGTTCCGGAGGTCGTCAGCATCGGAATCCGTTCCTTTTCGATCTCCGGAAACATGGCGAACAACTGGAAGCTGTATATCGGACCCAGGATGGCGCAGACGTTCTGGGCCAGGACCCGGTCGAGGGCTGTGATGGCCGTGGTGGTCGTATCCGCGGAATCCTCGATGAAGAGCCGGATTTTTTCGCCGCGTATGCCTCCCCTGTCATTCCACCGGGATGCAGCGAGAATCGCCGAATTGATTTGCCTCTGGCCCAGAAGCGCCAGCGGGGATGTTTGTGACCCGATAACGCCGATCCGTATTTCTGAACCGGCCGAACCGGTGAACCCGATTGTGATGCCCATAATCAGCAACGTCATGAAAACGATTCTACGTCCCTTCATCACATTTTTTTCCATTTTCTCCGTCCCTTTCATGCAACGCTGTCGTATGCCGCCTGAAAAAAATCCAGTTCACAGGTCATGGCATAGCGGTAGGTCTCGCGAGCCTGATGCGAATCCGATGCGTAGGCATCGACAAGATATTCCAGTTTTTGCGTGAGGATTTCGATATCCCGGCTGCTGTATGTCCGGATCCAGTCGCTGTACCGGTGCTGCGGCGGGTTTGCTCTTGCCAGCTCCTTCCCCAGGTAGGCATACAGCCGCATGCAGGGGCTCAGCGCCACCACGGTCAGGCCGGTATCGCAGGCCCACGCCGTTGTGAGAACAAAATCCGTGTAGCGACGGGTTGCCGGAGCCGGCTTTGCGGCCATGGCATCGACACCCCACCGGGAGGCGTATGTGTCATGGAGCTTGAGTTCCTCTAGAATCCCGTCTGCCAGGCTGTGCAGGGCAATGAATCCCTGCCAGTCCGGCGCCTTGGCTCCGGCTATGGTATAGGCGCGCGCAAAAGCCTGCAGGAAAAAGGCGTCTTGTCCGACGTAATACGCAAATCGTTGCGAAGAGAGAGTCCCCTCGGCAAGACCCTGAACAAACGGATGCCGCAAACAGGAGCGGGCAAGGTCCTCATTCGCTTTCCATAAATTTTTTGAGAGCGTCATCGTTCCTTTCCTTCAGTGAAATTTTTCTCTGTGGTCGCAGTGGTTTTATCGTCCATCTCTAAACCAGCACATTTTATGAGAAACCGTAGGGAAAGGTTTATCCCTTCCTATCCCGGAATCATTGTGAATTTAGGGAGGGGCCTGTCCGCCCTCGGGCGGGATAAATCCCTCCCCTACGATAAAACCAAAAATACCGGGTTTTTTGGATGGGCACGGGTTAGGAAGCGGTGCGCTTCCGATCGATGCATGCCCTCAGCCTTCTCGCAGCCGCCGCGGGGTCCGTTGCAGCCATGATGGCGGAGATGACGGCGACCCCATGGGCGCCGGCCTCCATGACCCTTTCTGCATTGCCGGCATCGATGCCGCCGATTCCCACGACCGGCACAGGGGATGCATCCACCACGGCCTTCAAGCCCGCCAGGCCGATCGGTTTGCCCGCATCCTTCTTGGATTTTGTACCGAACAGATCTCCGACGCCGACATAGTCCGCGCCGTCTTCCGCGGCTTGCCGGGCAGCCTGGGGAGATCCTGCGGATACGCCCATGATTCGCTCAGACCCCAGCAGGCGGCGTGCGATGGATGCGGGCATATCGTCCGGCGGTCCGAGATGGACCCCTTCCGCGTCTATGGCCAAGGCCACATCCACCCGGTCGTTGATGATCAGCGGGATTCCGGCCCGCCGGGTAATCGCGTGCAGGGCCTTTGCTGTTCGAATGCATTCGGCGGTCGAGGCCGTCTTTTCGCGAAGTTGCACCACCGTGACGCCTCCTGAAATTGCGGCCTGCACGATTTTCAGAATATCGCGATCGTGCGCGATATGGCGATCGGTAATGAGATAAAGAGACCAGTCGATATGGCGCTTGTCCATCGGCAACATCCTTCGGCTACCGGTTGATGCAAAAAAAAACACCGTTTTGCGGGAAACGGTGTTTAAAAAAATCGGCATTCTGTTTTCCGTTTCCCTACGCTGGTATTACCCAGATCAGGTTCCCGGGGTCGATGGGATTATGATCATCCTCTCAGCCCGGTTTTTCGGGCTCCCCCAACGGAACGCGTACGGACGCCCGCTTACAGGCATCCAGAATCGGTATTTCGGTTAAATTAATTCATTAAAGCTTGTTTTCACCCTTGCTGTCAACAGGCAAATGGCGGATTACGGTTAAAACATGCCTGCACTAAAGAATCCGTTGACGAAAGGATTGTGGATCCGTTCATATCCGATCGTAGAGGTCGGTGACGGTCCGTAGTTATGCCCCGGAAAAATTTCGGTATCGCCCGGAAGAACGAGAAGCTTTGTTTTGATGGAATGATACAGTTCTTCCCATGACGCCCGTGGGCCGTCCGTACGCCCCACGGATCCGACAAACAGGGTATCTCCGGTCAGACAGATCCCGGCGGACGCCTCGTAAAGGCAGATTCCTCCGGGGGTATGCCCCGGTGTATGAAGCACTTTCCATTGCATCCCGCCGACAGGGAACAGATCGCCGTCCTTCAGGACGATATCCGCGGCCGGGGATTTTCGGGCATTGAACATGCTGAGCCAGAAGTCTCCAATCTTTTGCAGATATTCGGCTTCGGCTTCGTGAATGGCGATCCGGGCCCCTGTTTTTTCCTTCATTTCGGCATTCCCCATGACGTGATCCACGTGTCCGTGGGTGTTGAGGATGTACCGGATCGTCAGGCCGTGTTTTTGGGCCAGCGAGATCAGGCCGTCCACATCGTCGGCCGGGTCCACGGCCGCCGCGTCGCCGCTGTCGATATCCCCGATAAGATATGCGAAAACAGCGTGGAGGCCGACCTCGATTTGTCTGAAAAAAATGCTGCTCACAAAAGAATCCCTGACTTTTTGAGGTAAAGTAAAATCCCTTTTACGCTCAGATTGAAGGAAAAAAATTGTGTCGGAAAGTCTTTCAATTCAGGCATCTTCAGCAAAAACCGTTCAAAAATTTCTTTTTCATTCAAATTCGGATCTTCTTTGACGATTTTCAGGACACAGTCCGTCCATTCGTCGTGTTTTGCCTTGAGCCGATCGAAAAAGTCGGTTTGTCCGTTTAACTCATAAACCCCGCAGTGAGTAAAATGGATACGCGCCGGATTCAATCCTTTGATGAGGTCGATGGAGGCTTTTGCCTGTTCTCTATCATAGTCCGAAGGGGGCGAAAGGACGAAGTTGGGCAAACCTCTGTATTTGCTTCCCAGCGCATCTCCCGAAAAGACCGATGCAGAAGCCCCGTCATAGTAGACCACGTGATGTTTCGCATGGCCGGGCGTATAATAGACCTGCAACCGTATTTTGCCGAGATCGATTACATCCCCCGTGCTTATGGGGATAATGGAGGTCTCTTCGGGTACCGCCTGAATTTCACCCACAACGGAATAGCGCTCGCCGTAGGCCTTTTTCACCCCTTCGTTCAGCCGTTGCGGATTTCTCAGGTGATGTACTCCGCTTTCGTGAACAAAGATCTGCAGCCCTGGATTTTCCCTGGCGAGACGGCCTGCTCCGCCGGCATGATCGGTATGGATATGGGTCAGCGCCAGGCAATCGATATGTTTCGGCGTCAGAGAGAGCTGTTTCAGACCGAATAAAAGCAGGTCTGCTTCAGATGGAAAACCGGATTCGATTACCATCGTCTTTTTGTCGCGGACGACCCAGCAGGTTCTGATGTCGTTCAGAACGATTCCATGGATTCTTTCATCGATGGTTTCAATACGGATCATTCGAAACATCCGTCCGGCACAGCGCAAAAAACCTTTCGGAAGAGGCTTGGTTCCTCCTGCTTTTTCTTCGGGGATCGGACCTACCCCTTGGATCCCAGACGCAGTCCCCCGTGAATAAAATAGACCTCACCGTTGATGGCCTCATTTCGATAGAGTTCTCCGATGAGGGAGGCGACTTCCTCGGGTTCTACGAGCCGTTTGATCGGAACGTTTTCGAGGATCTTTTCGAGGGCAGCCTGGTTCATTCCCTTGACCATGGCGGTGCCGACATAGCCGGGAGCAACGGCGACGCATCGAATTTGATCGGCAAGATTTTTCCTGAAAAACTCTGCACAGATAACTTTCGGCATGACGGACATGGCCGCTTTGGTCGAAGAATAGTTGATCTGGCCGGCCGTGCCGAGTGATCCCGTTGAGGAGATAAGACAGATAAGCCCCCTGCAGGCATTGTTGATCATCTGCTCGGCGCATTCGCGAATCGTCAGAAAAACTCCGGTCACATTGATATTCAACACGGATTGAAACTGTTCGAGAGACATTTTTCGGGTGATTTTGCCGGTCTCGCGATCCGGTGAAAGAAAAAGGCCGTCTTTTATGATGCCCGCACACGGAACCACAAGGTTTATGGCGCCGAACTTGTCGATGGCCAGTTTGGCCAGTGCGGCACTGTCTCCCTCCTTGGTGACGTCACAAACCAGGGTGGCTGCTTCTCCTCCCATGTCCCGGATTTCTTTTTCAACGCGCGCCAGCCCTTCCTGAACGACGTCGCCCAGGACTACCTTTCCGCCGTTGGCCACCCAGTATTTGGCGACGCTCTCTCCGATTCCGCTTCCTCCGCCTGTTATCACTGCCACAGATCCTTTGATATCCAACATCGCTTTTCCTCCTTTCTGCATCGAGGGGAGATCGGCAATTATCGTTTCATTTGATTTCTGCTGGACGGTGTCAGGAAGGTTTCCAGGATTTATCCCTCAACCATTCCGTGACGACCTGTCGCGCGGCTGCCTGGGGATCGATTTTTTGATTCCAGACGGTCTCAATAAGCTGCTGCAGGTGGTTACCCTTTAAAACATTTCCCCACAGCATTTCAGAAAACTGAATGCCGATACGGTGTTTGAGCTCGTTTTTAAGCTGGGACTTTCTACGGTTTTCCAGCCTTGAGCCTTCCTTGAGATGGTGATAGTGACGCCATATTCCTTCATACAATGCGTCGATGCCTTTGTTAAACGCCGCCGAAGTCAAAAAAATGGGATGTTTCCACTCCGGTTTCTTCCTTCGGTTTTCCTCCAGCATTTGCTGAATTTCGAGGTTTCGTTCGAGCATCCCTTCGATAGCCTGAAGGATGCCCGCTACCCCCGGTCTGTCGGCCTTGTTGATGACGAAGATGTCGGCGATCTCCATCAGTCCCGCTTTCATGATTTGAATGCTGTCCCCGGATTCAGGCACGATCATGACGATCACCGTATCGGTTGCCTGGGCAATATCCAGCTCGGACTGCCCGACCCCCACGGTTTCGATAATGACAATCTGTTTGCCGCAGGCGTCCAGAATTCGGGAAGCCTCTTTCGTGGTCCGCGCAAGACCTCCCATGACTTTGCCGGCACTCATGCTTCGAAAAAAAACATCGTACTTTTTTTTCGGCTTGATGGTCATTCTGACACGGTCGCCCAGCAGTGCGCCGCCGGTAAAAGGGCTGGAAGGATCCACGGCGACGACGCCGACCGAATAACCGTTTTCGCAGAATATTTTGACCAAACGGTCGACCGTGGTGCTTTTGCCGGCTCCCGGAGGTCCTGTGACGCCGATGTAGTAAGCGTTTCCCGAATGGGGGTAGATCTTTTCCATCACGTACAGCGCTTGTTCATGGCCGCGTTCCACCATGGAAATCAAACGGGCGATCGAAAGCTTGTCTCCTTTCAGGGAATCTTCTATCAGCCTATCTATATCCGTCATTCAAAACCTCTTCCTGCCAACCGTGCAAACGGTTCTATGCGACCGATCCGACGCCCTTGATGATCACCGACATCGGCGTGTCCGGTCCGTATACTTCGTGTATCCCTTTTTCTTTCAGCAAGGGAATGTGAGTCGGGGGAATCACGCCGCCCATAAACACCGTTACATTGTCCAACCCTTTTTCCTTCAAAAGATTAACCACTCTCGGGCCGAGAGTCAGGTGATTGCCGACCAGGGTGCTGAGCCCCACCACGTCGGCATCCTCTTCCATCGCGGCTTCCACGATCTGTTCCGGAAACTTGTTGCCGATATAAATGACCTCCATCCCGGAGTCTTTCAGAAACTGCGATACCAGATAAACTCCACGCCAGTGGATATCGAGCCCTAATTTGGCCATGACGACTCGCAGTGCTCTTTCCATATTCTTTGCTGCCTCCCTTTAAATGTTTCTGGATTAAATGAGCGGAAACGACCACAGACCGAATTCTTCCCGGAAAAGCTCCTCGATTTCTCCCAGCGTTACCAGGTTCTTTACCGCTTCCAGGCAATACGGGTAGAGATTTTCGTTCGAGTGGCACTTGTCTTTGAGAACGGTCATGCACTCTTTAACTTTCTGGTCGCTGCGCTCCTTTCTGAGGCGTTCCAGCTTGGCCTTCTGTCTCGAGTAGGTTTCGGGATACTCGAAGACCTCGATCGGGCAATCCTGCTGCTCTTCCGCGCGCATGTAGTTGACGCCCACGATTTTCATTTCGCCGCTTTCGATTTTTTTCTGATATTCCTGATTGTAAGTGGCGATTTCCCTGTGCAGCCATCCGTTTTCAACCGCAGCAACCAGTCCGCCCATCCCGTCGATCTTTTTGATGTAATCGAATATTCTCTTCTCCATTTCTTCGGTCAGATATTCCACGTAATAGGAGCCGGCCAGCGGATCCACGGTGTTTACCACGCCGGTTTCGCACTGGATAATCTGCTGCGTTCGCAGCGAAACCAGGGCCGCATCCTCGGTAGGTGCGGAAAAGGCTTCATCGTAGGAATCCAGATGCAGGGACTGGCACCCTCCGAATACCGCGGCAAGCCCCTGAATGGCGGAGCGGGCGATGTTGTTCAAAGGCTCTGTGGCGGTAAGGGTGACACCGGCTGTCTGCACGTGAAACCGCATCAGCATGGAGCGCTGACTTTTGGCGCCCAAACGTTCTTTCGCGATTTTATACCAGATCTTTCGGCTGGCCCGGCATTTGGCGATCTCTTCGAAAAAATCATTGTGAAGATCCCAGAAAAAGGACATTCTGGGACCGAATTCATCAAAACTGAGGCCTCTTTTGATGAGCTCTTCTGCGGTTGCGATGGCGTTGGAGATGGCGATGCCGACTTCCGTGACCGCATTGGTGCCAGCTTCCCGCAGGTTGTATCCATTATAGCTGATGGGATTCCATCGCGGTATGTTTTTACAGATCCATTCGACCACATCGCACTGCATTCGGAAGGAGACGGCAGGGGGAAGGATTTCGGGAGCGCTTCCAACGCAGGTTTCCATAATAAAGTCGTTCTGGCAGGTGCCGGCGACCTGTTTCCAGGGTGTTCCGCGCTGTTCGGCGATGGCGAAGTACATCGCCGGTATGACGAGGCTGGTGCTGGGCAGGTGGGTCACGATGGAGGTGCTGACGGCGCCAAGGTCGATGTCGGCAAAATAGGCATCGATATCCCATATGGAGTCGACGGCGGCGCCGCACTGTCCGACATTGCCTTCGGACTCGGGATCATCCGAGTTGTATCCGCGGATCGTCGGCATATCAAAAAGGATGTTGACGCCCGTGGCGCCATGCTCCAGAAGATATTTGATGCGTTTGTTGCAGTCTTCCGGGGCGCCGAGTCCAGCCAGCTGGCGGACTGTGAAAAGCCTTCCGCGATACATATTGGGGTAGACCCCGCGGATAAACGGCGGCTGCCCTGAAAATCCGATATCCTCGAGATAGTCGATATCGGCTACGTCCGCGGGCGTATGGATCAGCTTGATCGGAATGCCGGAGTGGGTAAAGTACTTCCCCTCCAGTTCCCTGTCTGCATCGCGAAGTTCCGTTTTGAACCAGTTGTCATACCTTTCTTTTATGAGCTTGACATGGGCCTCACTGAAAAGACAGGTGCTCTCTTTTTTTTCATCGGCCATACATACCTCCTCTTTGTCGTTCCGAAATTGTGGTGATGCGACACGCTTGTATTCGGATGTCGAATCGTATCAAAAGAAAATTCGATTGCATCGTCGCTCTCGGGGAGCTATGATTCCTGTCGACCCGGATCAAATCACAACATTCGATTGTATCGATTTTAGCCCGGGCTGTTTTTTACGGTTTCGTCGCCTATAACCTGCTTAATTTCTAAAATGGGCTGTGTCAAGCGGTCTTTTATCATAAGCGCGCCCGGTCTCTAAGTTCACCGCCGGCAGTTACCTCACCGGGCATCGATGAGCTTTTTGCGCACGGAATTGCCCTTTCTGTGAACCCTGAACCTCCGGACCCTTGAACCCTTGTCGTAAAAGAGGGCGAAGAGGATGCAGCCCGGGGAAGCAAAAGGCCGCGCCCTCTTCGCCTTGGCCAGGAATCGATAATCTTACACCCGGTGTGAAGAAGATTCCTGGATACCCGCAACTCCAACACAGCACGCCGAAATCAACTCTGCAAAACAGCGTGTGAATCGTCTACGCCATTCTGCCGGTTGGCCCACCGGGCCAGCATGTACAAATAGTCCGACAGTCGGTTGACGAACCGGATCGCGTCCGGGTTGAGGTCTCCTTCCTTATCCTGCAGATGAACAAGCAGCAATTCCGCCCTTCGGCAAACCGTGCGTGCCAAATGAAGGGCGGCGCCGATAGGGCTTCCGCCCGGCAAAACAGGCGTGAAGATCATATCCGTTTCAGAAGCCATGGCGTCGATTTCGTCTTCAAGGTCGTGGATCCATTTTTTTGGAACACGGGGCGTTTTTCCCTTCTGAGAATCGGCTGTAAACGGCGAGGCGATGTCCGAGCAGAGCGTAACCAGTTTCGCCTGCAGTTGAAACAGGGGGGACTTTACGATGGCATCGACATCGATTGCCCGAACGTAGCCGATCCAGGAGTTCAATTCATCTATGGTGCCGTTGACCTCTATCCGAAGGTGGTGCTTGGAGATCCGGTTTCCTTCGAGCAACCGGGTTTTGCCGTCATCCCCCTTGCGCGTGTATATCTTTCTCGATCGATGATCCTCCGGAATGCAGTCCTCTTTCATACAGTTGCTTTCGTTACGTTGCGTTCCTGAGGCGTGTCGCAAGCCCGTACTGCTTGCGCCGGTTAATCGACAACCGGCCGGTTTTTGGAAAAGTTTCCGAAAATCGGTTTGCCGGCATCGCTTTTTTCTCCTATGGTATAGGAATCGATGATTATCCAGTGAATCTCATTTGTGCTGGTTTTAAAAACGATCCTGTTTCCGAATCGCAGATGATGCAAATAGTCGCTGCGTTTCCTGATCTCATTTTCAATTGTATCCAGAAGTTTTTCCATTGATGAAAGCCGGTCGAATTTACCGAAGCATTGTGGACCATTGCCTTTGTGAAAGGGCACACGTACGGTCGATCAGGAAGATAATTGGAACCTGTGAATTTCTTGAAATTACTTTGCCCAGAACAAGGCAATAAATCAATCCTGAAAATATTCTATTAAAATACGGATAAAATTTCAGGGTCGTAAGATTTTGTCTGCAAAGACATCAGGCGGGTTCTTAAATTGGATTTTTTATTTTTGATTCCTAATTTTTTGCGGATGCTTTCGCGATGGGATTCCACGGTCCTGGGGGAAAGGCTCAGCAGATCGGCAATTTCTTTGGTCGTTTTCCCCTGTTTAACGAAATTGGCCACGCGGGTTTCGGTGGGGGTAAGATTCAGCATATTCAGAGAAATCCGGTTAAGAAACGGGGAGACGATTTCCTTGAGATTCGCTTCCAAAATGAGCAGCAGCGCCCGCTGTTTTTCATCGACCCGTGTTGTTTTCAACTGTTCCAGGTAGGGGGCGACCAGTTCGCGGACATTGGAGACGACGTTTTGTTCGAGCTCTCTTTTGTCCTCTTCCCTTCTTTTGAGAAGCACTTTCAATGCCATATTCAACTGCTCGAGATAGGTCGTTTTCATTTCCAGTTCATGTTCCCGTTCTTTGAGAATACGTTCGAAGTTCTTTCGTGAACTGATATCGGTGATTACGCCGAAACTGCCCTTGAAATTTCTTTCTTCATCAAAAATGCATTGAGGAGACACGATGGTGGGTATTTTCGTTCCGTCTTTTTTTATCCAGGTGAGCTCGTACTGACTGTGTTCCCCTTTTTTTCGACGGGACATCTCGTCAAAAAAAATCTTTTGCTCCGACTTGTCAATATAGTCCACGAGCGGATTGCCGATAATATCGGCTCTTGAGTACCCGAGCATTTTGCAGAACTTGTCGTTCACGTAAATCAGAATATAATTTTCATCCTGGACGGCGAGACCTTCATTCATGGAATCCACCAGGATGCGGTATTGCTCACGGCTTTCTTGAAGCGCTTTTTCCGTTAACTTGCGAAGGGTGTTGTCCCGAATGACGCCTTCTATGGCAAGGGGATTGCCCTGTTCGTCTCTAATAACAATCCATCGGTCATGCATCCAGCGGATCGATCCGTCACTCGGACATATTCGGTATTCGACCTCGTCGCCTTTTCGCCCCTGCTGAAGAGACTCCTTGGAGGCTTTCCGAACTTTTTCCCGGTCATCCGGATGAATCAGCAGGAGCGTTGCCTTTTTGGATCCATAGCCGTACGCGGTGCCGCTTCTGTTAAAAAAAAGAAACTGGCTCGAAGGGATGTCGTAGCGATAGATAACGTCATTGGAGTGATCGGCGAGCCTTTTGAAGTCGTTGGACAACCCGTCGGTGGATTCGGTGCTTTTTTCATAATATTTCGACAATCGGGATTCCAGGACTTTTACCCTTTGCTGTAGTTCCGCATAGGTCGGTTTTTTTGCCATGCCTTAATTCCCCAGGGTGAATTACTTCGTGCCCATCCATAAAAACCGGGATTTTTAGTTCCATCGTAAGAGCGGGGTTGATCCGCCTGCGGCGGACCAGAGTCCCGCCCGAAGTTCAAAGTGGTTCCAATGGTTTTCGGGAAGGGATAAACCCTTCCCCTACGGTTTCTCAGAAAATGTGCTGGGTTATGGATGGACACGAGTTAAAACATAGTTATCAGCTATGATATATTAATATCATGGAAAAACAGGGAATTCAAATTCTTTTCGGTGGTTTCAAAGCGCCTCCGGTTTCCGCGAGACGGCGATCGGAGGCGCTCAGGATATGGGCCCCCCGGTCGGTCACGACCACCGTATCTTCGATGAAGACCGCACCGAATTCGGGGATGATGAATTTGCATTCAATCGCAAGCACCATCTTTTCCGCGATGGGAACGGAAGTCCTGGAATCGATGACCGGCGGTTCATCCAGTTCAAGGCCTATGCCGTGGCCGATATATTTCCCCTGGGAGTCGCCGTATCCCTGGAAGTAATCGGTGTATCCCATCACGCCCACCTTGTCCGATATCTTTTCAAAAAGCTCGTTGACGGGAAGACCCGGACGGATCTCGGAAACGGCGGTGTCCTGAACTTCAAGGAGATCTCCATATATCTCCCGTTGCCTGGGAGCGGCTTTTCCTGCCACATACGTCCTCGTGTTGTCGGAATGGTATCCGCGGTAGTTCAGGGGATTGTCGATGACGACCAGATCGCCTTCTTCGATAACGCGGTCAGAGGGTCCCCACGGCAGGGCCGGCCCCAGGCCGACTCCGGTGACGGTATGGGCGTGCCCGGATATGCGGACCAGGTTCTCGCCGCTTGCGATAGTCCCCATGGGCTGAAGCCAGTCGTCCCATCTGCGGATGAACAAAACCTGTTCGGTCTGCTGCGGGATCAGAAGGGCGGCGATTCGACCGCCGAGTTCCACCTCGGTCATCCCCGGATGCAGCGTTTCCAGAACGACCTGGTGTGCCATGTCGAAGCGGCGGGTGGCTTCCGATATCCGGCGGATTTCGTCGGCATCTTTTGTCATCCGCTGGGAAAGGATGAGCGGGGAAACATCTGTGATGGAATAATTTTCCATCACGGTTGCCATTCGGTGGACTAGAGCGTAGGGGACTGCGTCGAGTTCCAGTCCGATGACGCCATGGCCGATTCCCATCTTCTTGAGATGTTCCGGAATCTGCCGGGGGCCGGCGCTTTTTTCCACGAGCCGGATCCATGTTTCCCGTCGCACGAAAGACTCCGCCCTGCGAACAAGCAGCAGCGGATCGCCTCGTTGTGGAATAATCAGGTTGCAGGGCTGGCAGGTTCCGCTGTAATAGTACAGGTCCCGCGGCTGCATGATGACGGCGGCATCGATCTTGTTTTTCGCCATATTTTTCTGCAACGCACGGATTCGATGGGAATTCACGCAAACCTCCTTTTGGATCTAAGTTCATGTTGGCATAAATACGGTTGCGGTTTTCCTGGAACTTTTATCACAGAGACGCTGAGATCACAGAGAAAAAAGCTTCCATATTGAAAGAAAAAGCCTGAATCTCTCCGTGCGCTCTGCGTCTCAGTGGCAAAAAATACGTCAATGAATTTATGAAATGGGCCACGGAGGTTAACCGCCCGGTTTTTTTAAGGCCATGGGATAAGTACCACTTTACCATTGTGCCTGAAAGCAAAATTTGCTATTATTCTTGTTCTATGCGCAGCGGTATGGTACCCCTAAAATTATTTCGCTTCCTGCAGGCGAAGCGTTTCTTGCCTTGCAGGAGCAGTGCAAAGGACCGGTGGCCTTTCAATATTCAACCCGGTTCAGGGCTTTTCGGCCGGTATCTGGCAAAGGGAGGTTGCCATGAAAGATAAAGATTCGGTAGAAAAGGTCGCCGACTTTATTTTGCAAGCCGATCGCGTGGTTGTCTTTACCGGTGCGGGCGTGAGCACCGAATCCGGCATTTCGGATTTTCGAAGTCCTGACGGAATTTGGTCCAGATACGACCCGGAGGATTTTACGATTCAACGATTCATATCCGACAAGGAGGCCAGAAAACGGAACTGGCAGCTTCGCAAAGAACTCATCTCGGCGGATTATCAGCCCAATCCGGCGCATCATGCGGTGGCGGAGCTCGAACGGCTGGGAAAGCTTTCCTGCGTAATTACCCAGAATATCGATGGACTGCACCATGCCGCAGGCAACAGCGCGGAAAAGATCATCGAGCTGCACGGCACGATCAAGTATGCCAAATGCCTCCGTTGTGACGACCGGCTGCCGATGGTCGAGGTGTTGCGGCGTATTGATGAAGGGGAGGAGGATCCCCATTGCAGAAAATGCGGGGGCCTTCTGAAAGCGGCGACTGTTTCCTTCGGAGAAGCCATGCCGATCGATGAGATGAGGCGTGCCGAGATCTGCAGCCGAAACAGCGATGTATTTATCGTTATCGGTTCTTCTCTGGTCGTATACCCCGCGGCCGGCCTGCCCCTGATCGCCAAGCAGGCAGGCGCCAGGCTCGTGATCGTCAACTATGCTCCGACCGATATGGACGGCAGGGCGGATGTGGTGATTCACGAAAAAGCCGGCATTGTGATGCCGGCCGTCCTGGAAAGAGTCCGGGAGATGTTTTGATTGCATTCGGAACGAAACCAATCAGCGAAAAGAAAGGAAAGGGCGGGTATGGACAGGCGGGACATGAGGTCTTTGTGCCAGGCATACGCAATTAAGGGGGCGACAGCGGTGCCGGAGCATGTATCCAAAAGTATTCTTCAGGCGTACGGCGTCGGAATTCCTCAAGGATGCATTGCGCAGACGCTGGAAGAGGCGGTGGAAATTTCGGAGAAGATCGGATACCCGGTGGTTTTGAAAGCGGTTTCCCCTGAACTGCTTCACAAAACCGAGCGACAGGGCGTACGGATCGGGATACGGACCGCCGGTGAAATGAAAGCGGTTTTCGCGGAAATGGCCGAGGCCCTGGGGGATCAGAAGGTGGAAGGGTATCTGGTGGAAAAGATGATCGAGGGCGGCGCGGAGTTTATTGTTGGCCTTCAGAACGATGACTTCTTCGGGCCGGTTTTGATGCTGGGGACCGGGGGGTTTTTGGTTCATCTGATAGACGACGTGACCTTTCGAGTCCTTCCGGTAACCGAAGCGGATATCCGCGAGATGATCGAAGAAATCAGGGGGAAGCTGTTGCTCCGCGGCTTCCGTGGACAGGCGCCGCTCAGCGAAGACCTTTTCATCGAAACGCTCATGCATGTCGCCCGGCTGGGTGTGGATGCCGCCGGGATCTATGAATCCATGGATTTCAATCCTGTCCGCATCAACGATGCAGGGGTCGTTGCTCTGGATGCGAAGATCATTCTTGCAAAGGAGCCCGGCGCGGCATCGATGAGCGAGGCGGTTGCGGACGTCACCGGCCTCGACAAATTCTTTGAACCCGCCAATGTCGTTCTTATTGGCGCTTCGACGACTGCCGGAAAGATCGGCAATGCCGTGGCCGACAGCCTCATCAACCATGATTTCACGGGCAAGGTGTTTCCCATTACAAAAGGGAGAAAACAGATATTCGGTCTTGACAGCTATGAAAGCCTGCAGGAGATTCCGGAAAAAATCGACTTGGCGGTGGTCGTGGTCGGACTGGCCCTCGTGCCGGATCTTCTGGATCAGTGTCACAGAGTCGGGATTCCCGCCATGCTGATCGTATCCGGGGGCGGAAAGGAACTGGGCGGCGACCAGGCTGCCCTCGAAAAGGAGATCCAGCGCAAATCCCGCGACTATGGGATCCGTGTCATCGGACCCAATTGCATCGGCTGTTTCAATGCCGCAAACCGGTTTGATGCTTTTTTTCAGGTTCACGAACGGATGACCCGGCCGAAGCCCGGAAATATCTCCTTCATCACCCAGAGCGGCACTTACGGGGCGAGTTTTCTGGAAGAATGCGAGTCTACCGGCGCCAGCAAAATGATATCCTACGGCAACCGGGTGGATGTGGATGAGGCGGACATGATCGCTTATCTGGCCAGAGATCCGAACACCCGGGTCATCGCGTCTTACGTGGAGGGGATGGGGGACGGCCGGAAATTTTTGCGGACAGCCCGTGAGGTCATCGCTTCTTTCCGCAAACCCATCGTCCTGTATAAATCGGGGAGAACCCCGCGTTCGGCCAGGGCGGCGCAGTCCCATACCGGAGCATACGGCGGCACTTACGGGGTCTATTCAGGGGCCTTTAAACAGTCCGGCATCCTCGCCATGGATTCCTACGAGGAACTGGTGGCCGTGAGTCGCGCGCTTTCCATGCAACCGCCTGCAAAGGGGTGCGGCATTTCCATGATCAGCAACGGGGCGGGACCCATGGTCAACGCCATCGACAGGTTCGAGAACTACGGTCTCGAAATCGCTTCTCTGTCCCCGTCGTCCATCGAGGAGATGACATCCCATTACCCGGCCTTTTATATTTGTAAGAATCCTGTCGACGTCACCGGATCGGCTACCTCCGACGACTATCGGTTTGCCATGGAATGTCTGGAAAAAGATCCCAACGTGCATGTCATCATGAACTGGTTCGTTTTTCAGGATACGCCTCTGGATGAAGGGATCGTCGACGTTCTGGATGAAATGAATCGCAAATCGACCAAACCGATCCTGTGTGCGGCCCGGGGGGGGCAGTATACCCGGAAGATGTCCATGGCCATCGAAGCGATCGGCGTTCCTGTTTTCGATTCGGCACACCTGTGGATCGCGGCGGCAGGCGCCCTGGTCCGATGGGGCGGAATTCTGGAGCGCCTGTGATCCGCTTTTGTTCACCTGCTTGTGCCGTCGCCTGCGGCCCGTGAATCCGGAGGTTGTCATGCTGAAGTCCGCCATATCCTTGTTGCACGAGCGCAAACAGCACACGACCGGCATCGACAAGGCGGTTGCACCGTCCGATACGGTCCGGCGCATCAAGGAGCTGCTGAAATCGCTTTCGAACCACCTCGTCTCCGATGTTGCCCGAATCGATTCGGGGCGTCTCGATATTCCGGTTTATGTCTGCAATGCCGGAAAAGACTGCAATATTCCGTCTCCAAAAACCATGGGAAAAGGCCCCACGGCCGATCAGAGCGAAGCCAGCGCGCTGATGGAGATGATGGAAAGGTACAGTCATGCCAATTTTCCCGGACGGCATGCCTGTATCCGGGGTTCGTATCAGGAAATCGGACCCGATACCCTGCCGCTGGACCATTTTTTTTATGTTCCCGACCGGTGCGCACGCGCGGCCGAAGAGAGCCGGATGATGTTTTCCCGCCTTCCGTTCGCATGGGTTCCCGCGTTCAGCCTGAGCCGAAAAAGGGATTTTCTCATTCCTTACGAGTGGTTTGCCGATATTCAGGGCACCAACGGTCTCAGTGCGGGCAATACCATGACGGAGACGGTGCTTCAGGGTCTCTGTGAGGTCGTGGAGCGGCATGTGTGCGCGCGTGTCAACAGCGGCAGGCTGGCGGTGCCCGAGATCGATCTGGGATCAGTGCGCGATCCGGTGGCTCGGGATCTTCTCGGAAAATTTTACAGGCACCGGATTCGGCTTGTGTGTCTGGATTTCAGCCTGGACACCGGCATGCCGACCGTGGCCGGGATCGCCTTTGATCCGTCGACATTTCCAAACAGCGAAATCGTGTATTGCGCCGGTACCGCGACCCATCCGGAAAAGGCTCTGATACGGGTTTTGACAGAAATTCAGCAGATGGCCGTGGATTTTTTCAAACTCGACTATTACGAAGGGGGAATCCTTCCCAAATTCCGCCATCCCGGGGAGTTTGAATTTCTTTTTGACGACAGGGATCCGGTTCCCATTCAATCGCTGCCGGATGTTTCCTCCGAAGATCTGCTGGAGGAGATCGAGCACTGCACCGACTCTCTCGGCCGGATAGGCTTTGAACCCCTGGTAATCAATATCAGCCATCCGGATCTCGGGGTTCCGGCGGTTTTTGTAATCATGGCGGGTTCGCAGCTTTACGAGATGTCGATCAAAAGACTCAACGGGCTGTACTTTCTGGCGAGGCGGCTGAAATTCATCGGTCGTCTGGAAGAGGCCATGGACATGTTTCGCCGATCGATGGTGCAGTACCCGGAGTCGACGGGACATTGCACGATGGAACTCGGAGATTGCCTGAGATTGCTCGGAAGCTGGCAGGAAGCCATGGCGGCATACCGCAGCGCTTCCTTCCACCCGCTGGATCGCGCCCTAAAAATGAGGCTGTTTCGTTCCATGGAAATATGTTCGGACCGGATGAAGGCTTCCACAAATGCCCTGTAACTGTTCTCCTTTTTTCTGATCATGATCTACAGCCGGGTTCGATCCGTCTGAGATGAAACCAGATGTGCACGCGCGCTTCACAGCGCCTGCATGATGAACGATAGGCAGCAACCCGTAAATGACATTGAAAGGAGGTTGGTATGGGCTTCTGGAGCAAAGTAAAAGAGGTGTTGGGAATTGGAGCGGCCGAGGATGATTCAAAAAAGAAAGCCGCCCCGGATTTCAGGGACGGAATTCTGAATGCGGACAGGCACCGGTTCAGGACCGAAACCGATGAACCCCGGATTGCTGAACAGTAGCGCCGGTTTTCCGACCGCTCATGATTTTCGAAGCAACGCACGATCAAACAGGAGGTAGAGCGCATGGAGTGGAACGATTGGCAGGTGCATCATATCGGAGTCGTCGTCGAGGATATCGATGCGGCCAAAAAACCGTATGAAGATATTTTCGGGCTTCGCATCCAGGAGGTGTTCGATGTAGAACCTTTTGCGGCACGTGTGGCGTTCCTGCCGGTCGCAAATACATACATCGAACTGGTTCAGCCGCTTAACCCGGAAGACGGGCTTGGGAAATTTCTCCAGCGGGGCGGCGGCATGCACCATATCTGTTACGAGGTGGAGGATATCGATGCCGTATACCGGAACCTTCTGGAAAAAAAGGTCCGGTCCGTCACAGGAGCTCCGCAATGTACGCCCTGTTTCGAAAAGGCCTTTTTCCTCCATCCCAAAGATACCGGAAACGTATTGATAGAAGTCGTGGCAAAAGCGACCTGTAAGCTGCCGGGGTGCAAATATTGATTTCGGCTTCAGGTGTTTGATTCAAAAAGGGCAAGAAACTGCAAAAAGAAAGATTTCTGAAACAATGAGCCAAACCATTGCATCCGCTGTTGAGAAGGGGCTTCGCAGCCTTTCTGAATACGACAGCAAAAAACTTCTTAAGGCTTACGGAATCCCGGTGGTCAAAGAGGAGATTGCCGAAGATTGGGATGGCGTCCGTGCGGCGGCACTCACCGTCGGATATCCGGCGGTCCTGAAGCTTTGTTCTCCTGAAATAACGCACAAAAGCGAACGGGGCCTGGTCGAGACCCATCTGCGCGACGAAGCAGATCTGCAAAGGGCTTTCCATCGGTTGAAAGGAAAAGCGGCGGATGTCGGCGACCTATTTCTGGTGCAGGAAATGATTCAGGGTTCGCGGGAGCTTGTGATCGGCATGATCCGCGATGCCCAGTTCGGTCCCTGTGTCATGTTCGGCCTCGGGGGCATCTTCACCGAAATCTTGAAAGACGTGTCCTTCCGCATCGCTCCCATCGGCATGGCAGACGCCCTGGAGATGATGCAGGAGATCAGGGCCCGGGGCATCCTGGAGTCTGTTCGGGGCATGGAACCGGTCGACAGGGAAATTTTGGGAAAGAGCCTTGTCGCCATCGGCAAAATCGGCCTTGAAAATGAAGCGGTCAAGGAAATAGATGTCAACCCCATGATCGTGCAGCAGGACGGCCGTCCGATCGCCGTGGATGCCCTGGTGGCGCTTGCTACCGAGGCGGCCGAAGCAGATTTCTAACCCGATCGTATTTATTGGGTTATAATTGCAAGTCGCCGTTCATCCGGGAGCCGATTCGGCATCATGAAGATCGAATCCATCGAGGTTGAAAGTGGAAATTTTACGCTAAGGGGCATCGTTCATTTCCCGAAGAGCCTTCCGGCGCCCTGCGTTATCTGCTCGCACGGTCTTTTCAGCGCCAAGGAGAGTCCGAAATTCGTCGCCGTCGCGCAGCGGCTTGCCGCCGAGGGGTTTGTAGCCGTGCGCTACGATCACAGGGGATGCGGGGAAAGCGACGGACGGATCGAAGAGACGACCGTGACCGGCCGGTTGGAAGATTTAGAGGCCGTATATGATTTCGTGAAGAGAGCTCCGCTGATGGGCGGCCCGGTCGGCCTGATGGGCAGCAGCATGGGCGGCTATATTTCCCTTTTTACAGCGGCCCTTCACCCGGAGGTATCCGCCGCCGTGGTCTGGGCAACGCCCTTTGAGCTGCGGGCGAAAAAAGAAGCGATCGACAGCGCAGGCGGGCCAGCTCTGAAAGACGCTTTTTACGAGGACTTAAAAAGGCATCACCTGCCCGGAATGCTTGCGACGGTCAGGCGTACCCTGGTGCTCCACGGGGAAAAGGATGCGCTCGTCCCGGTCCGGCATGCAAAAAAAATCCATGAAGCCCTGGCAACGCCCAAAGGGCTGGAGATCTTTCCGGAAGGCGATCACCGGTTTACGGATGAACGGCTGCGCCAGGAAGCCATCGCATTAACTGCGGGCTGGTTCAAAAGGTATCTACCCTGGGGAATATGGGGACGTCCATGATTTTATGCTTTATATTGAGTATTGGATATGATAGAAGCGGATCATGCCACGGAAAGCGAGAATCGATGCGCCAGGCGCGCTGCACCATGTGATCATTAGGGGAATTGAACGCAGAAAGATTTTTCGATCCGATTACGATCGGGAAAATTTCCTGAATCGGATTTCTGAATTGATTCCCGCAACGCATACGGATTGTTTTGCATGGGCGCTGCTCCCAAACCATGTCCATTTATTATTGCGGACCGGTTCGGTCCCGGTTTCCGTATTCATGAGCCGGCTGCTCACCGGATACGCAGGATGGTTCAATAAAAAATACAAACGGCACGGGTCACTTTTTCAAAATCGCTACAAGTCGATTCTATGCCAGGAGGATCCCTATCTTAAAGAGTTGGTCCGTTATATCCATTTGAACCCTTTGAGGGCGGGGCTCGTTGGAGACATCGATGGATTGGATAGCCATCCGTGGTGCGGTCACAGCGTTCTCATGAACAAAACAAAGCAGCCATGGCAGGATGTCGATTCTATTTACAGGTTGTTTTCGGATCAAAAAAGAAAGGCCCGGAAAAGGTATCGAGAGTTTGTCGAAAAGGGTATCTCCGAGGGAAGACGGTCGGATCTCACCGGCGGCGGGCTGTTAAGGAGTTCCGGTGGCTGGATGGGTCTCAAGGGGTTTCGTAAAGCCGGTATCCGCGTCAAGGGGGATGAACGCATTTTAGGCGACAGCGATTTTGTGGAACATGTGCTCAAGTCGGCTGAGGAAGCGCTTGAGGAAAAATACGATTTAAAGGCCAGGGGCTACGATTTTGATCGAACGGTCGTGAGAGTCGCCGAAGTGATGGGGATGACTCCCGGGCAGGTAACGGCTTTCGGGAAATCCCCGCAAACCGTTGAGGCGCGATCGCTGCTATGTTTTTGGGCCCATCGGAAGCTTGGGATGAGCACAATTGAAATCGCAGGCAAGCTCAAGATCTGTCAACCGGCGGTGAGTCGTTCATCGAAAAGGGGCGAAAAAATAGAAAGAGAAAATCAGTTTGAGCTGATAGTGGAGAAACGAATAAAAACATAGACGTCCCCATTATTCCCATGCAAAACAACGGGTATCTGTTTCTTGAAGGATTGTACCGAGCTGGTTCAAAAAATTGCCGTAATCGGCGTCATCCTGAAAAATTACGCAACGCTCTATCCCACGGGAAATGATATGATGTAATGCGCCGGGCGCATCTATCCTCGATCTTCTCGGCATAATTTTTTGATATCAGACATTTGTGCGCTTTACAAACTTTAAATCTAAAGGGCGTCCCCAATATGTTGGAACTGAGGCTTTGACATTGGACATTGACCTCGTGATTTCCGCAAGCATCTTCCTCAACTCCCTGTCTTCTGACATTCGCAAAGAGGACCTGTGATTCGCCTTGGATACGCCGGAGTAGCTCAGCCCTTGAAAATGCTTCCCTACCTGCCGATTCATGTCGCGTGTCAAGGCCTGATCCCGCTACCACACAGTTACTTTCAATAAGGTCTATTAGAACTGAACTTGCTCCTTCTTATCGGAACCGTCCTCTATGGTCACACCGCGCAACCACTTTTCCGACTTGATTTGATCGGCCCTGACACGGAAATCGTAAGCGCCGGGTGCGAGGGTGAACGTGGGGTTGCCGGTGGCTTGATGGATTTTATCGCTGCCGCCGGCCGGGTAGACGGTGACGCCCAGATAGAGGTTCTTGCCTTCGGGGCTGCGGCCGGTGATTCTAATTTTGCCTAAAGCAAATTGCACTTGCTGTTCGATCCGATCGTTCGCCTGAAGCGATAGGTTGCGCAGCCATTTCTCTTTTTTAATAGGGACACAGGTCACCTTGACATCGTAGGCGCCCGGCAGCAGCGTAAATACATGCCTTGAACCGTTACGCTCCTCGATCTTCTCGTCAGTTCCGGCTTTGTAGACAACGGCGCTTGAGTAAAGTGCCTTGTTGTTGCCGTCCAGGCTGCTGATCCTAAGTTCGCACTTGGCGAATACCACCTCTTTCACAAGCTGCCCGCCAGCCGTTGTTTCAAGATCCCGGAGCCACTGATCGGTTTTGGTCGGCCCGTGGGTCACCTTGACATCGTAGACATCCGGCGGCAGCGTAAATACATGCGCAGAGGCGTTGCTCTCTTTGATCTTCTCGTCAGTTCCGGCTTTGTAGACAATGGCGTTTGAGTAAAGTGCTTTATTCGTGCCGTCAAGGCTCTTGACCTCGATTTTGCTTTCGGCAAATACCACCTCTTTTTCAGTCAAGCGGTTCTCCTCGACAGCCACGTCCTCCAAAACAACTGTTTGGTCGAGGGGGGAATAGCGGACCGCGACACTGTAGCTGCCGGCCGGCAGTGAATATCGCAAGGTACTGCCGTTGCCGCCGGCGACCTTCTGCCCTGCCTTCGATACCTGCACGGAAACGTAAAGGGGATCGTGATTGGCGTCCAGACCTTTGACGACGAGGTTGTGGGGCAATGAAGCGGTTACCACCTCGGTCAGCGCCGCCTTGAGTTCATCGGCGTTGTTGGCGCCGACCAGCAAGCCGCCGGAAGGCTCGGCAATGCATTTAAGCTGTGCCAGGGCGTCGCCCTTGAGATCGAAGCCGACGATATGGATTTTGGTGACCACGCCGGCGGCTGCCAGCCGCCGGGCGACTTCACACGGGTCCTGATCGCAGGACTCCAGGCCGTCGGTGACCAGCACGATGACCTTATTGCCCGGCTGCCCTTTAAGGGTTTCCGCGACCTGTAAAAGAGACGCACCGATCGGGGTTTTGCCCTTGGGGGTGATGGCTGCGATCTGGGACTTGATGGCGTCGCCGTTGAGCGGCTGCACCGGCGTCACCATTTCAATATCCGCGCAGTCGCCTTTGCGGCGGTGGCCGTAAACGGTCAGCCCCACATGCAAATCTCCAGGAAGGTCGTCCACCAGTTCGGTCATGACTTCCTTGGCGATGGCGATCTTGGCTTTGCCATCGATTTGCCCCCACATGGAGCCGGAGGCGTCCAGGATCAAAACCATGCAGTCGGCGCCTGAAGATCGTGGCGCTGCGGCATTTGTAGCCGTGCCCGTAATTGCAGGCACCGTCGGCTTGGCCGGGGCGGTTGGGGCCGTTGCAGCGGCCGGCTTTTCATCCACAGCCGGCTGAGCCCAGGATGGGGGAATCGTGCCGGCTTTTTCCGGCTGTTCCAAACGAATATCAAGGCAGCCGTCAAGAACCATCACGTCGATGGTGCCGATTTGCCGGTCGGCATCATACTTCCAGACCTTGGACGCGCTGGCGGCCAGCATGAATTCTTCCTTCTTGGGATTTTTCTTGTGCTGGGCGCGCCCTTCATAAAAGGTTAGCGTCCCCCGGGAATCGCGGCCGTCGTCCCCCCGGTCGCTCAGGCGCAATAAGAATGCCTTGCTTTGATCCGGATGCAACTCCTTGCCGGACATGCTTTTAAGGAAGTGCTTCGTCAATATAATGCCTTCTGGCGCTTCAACCAGTTCTGCCGTGACGTTGATCGATCCTGATGCAGCCCGCACCACGATCTCATCGGCCTCATCGGGTTTCTCCTTCTGGATTTTGCTTCCCCCGCCGGCAAAGGCTGTGATCCTTTTCAGCGGCCGCCCATCTTTAAAAGCCGTGGCGCTGAAAGAACCTTCGATGCCGTCGAGACTCCGGGCCTTTATATCGATGTTGAAGTCCTTTACCGGCTTGATGCGGACGACCTGCCCCTGGTTCAGCGTTGTTTCAAAAGGAGGCGCCATGACCGGGGCAGCGGCGATGTCCCCGGCCCAGTCCGGAGGCGGAAGCGGCAGGCCGACGACCTTCTTGAATCCCGCCGGTATGGTGAACCGGTCCGGCGTCACACCTCCCGGCTTCAGGTTTTTCAATTCCACCAGAAGCCCGTTCATCTTGTTTTCCACCTTGATGGGAAAATGATAATCAGCGGCGATCCAGGCGGTCATCACCACTTTGCCCTGGATCGTGAAGACCTGTTTTTCACAGGTAACATCGCCGATCTTCTCTTTGCCGGCCGATTGCATTTCATATTTTTCGACCATGTGCCGGTAAGCGGCAAAAGGGTTGCTCATCAGGCTTTTCATGTCGTTGTTGTCCATCTCCACGTAAACGTTCTCTGACGGCACGATCAGCAGTGTTGAACCGGCCTTTTCATCGACCAGAACACTGAGGTCCCGGCCTTGTTCTTTGATGTCTAGGCGATACTGATGGTCCAGCAGATAGATTTTATTGGTATTGGTCTTGCCTTCCCTGGTTTCAACCATGTCGGCTGAAAATGAAGCGGCCATGCAAAAGGCCGGACACAGCAGGAGCAGAACCCATACGCCGACGAACCGTTTTAACTTCATAACACTCTCCTTTCGTTCGATAATCCCACTAGATGATATAGTGGATTTTACAGGTCAGTTGCCTTGCGAAAATGGGGACGCTCTTTAGTTTTAAAGTTTTTTGGCCTGCTAGCGAATAGTATCGGTCTCGGGCAATTATTTCGCCAATTTTTACCGACAGGCTCACCCCCGCTATCGAGAGCTTTAATCTCCTGGATAACTCTGCCATACTGATTCCAGGTCCCCTTATCCCCGGCAGCTCAGATACCCTTGCCGCAACCTTATCCATATCGTATCCCTGAGCCGCCAGATGATATTTTTCCATCTTTTCCCGGGCTGCCGAAAGAATGTATGTTGAAATGGGAACAAAACCTGTTTCGGGATCGGCCGGAATACGCACCTGTTTTAAGAAGCAAATGGAAATGGTTGGAAATAAGCGCCCATGCAAAACAACGGGTATCTGTTTCTTGAAGGATTGCACCGAGCCGGTCCAAAAAATTTCCGTAATCGGCGTCATCCTGAAAAATTACGCAACGCTCTATCCCACGGGAAATGATATGATGTAATGCGCCGGGCGCATCTATCCTCGACCTTCTCGGCATAATTTCTTGGTATCAGACATCTGTGCGCCTTACAAACTTTAAATCTAAAGGGCGTCCCCAATATGCTTACGTCCCCAATATGCTTAGGGATCAATTATTGCCTGTTGTGGAATTGAAATATCAGCTAAATCCTGAAGTAAATAGATATTTGCAAAATCGTTCGGTTTTGTATTAATAATATGCTTTTTCTTATATGCATCAATGCATGTAAGGCGATATTTAGTAATATCCTTTTGGTGTAAGTCTGGACTACCCGCAAATACTACCCATCCATGTAAAGGTTTGCCATATTCTACAGGAATATTTTTCCTATAAATTAGATTGTTGGAGAAATTTCTTATTTCTATATTTTGACCTTTAGGCGATAAGAAAGTCATATTTGGGATTTTATGGATACCATACACTCTATCGAGACGAATCCATTTATTGTCGACATTTATTTCTAATTCATAGTCTAAAATATGAATTGAGTTTTTCCTTACATTTAACAAATAAAAGTAACACGTGAATGCTGTTAGTTCCTTATTAGGTTGACCTGGATGTTTCATTTGTCCTCGCATTACTTGGAAAACCCTTCCTCTTATTTTTGGCTTGCTTGTTACGTGGTTATAGATAACCGTGCCCCATCCAGAAAGGGCTATTAGTGAAGACACTAAAAATATAATGAAATCTTTTTTATCCATATTTTATCCCTAACGTCGCGCCTGACCAGCGGGCGCAGTTTTTAGCCCGTCTGCGTCCAGGCGCTTGTTAGCTTCAAGCAATTTTCTGTAGATTAAATCTAATCCTTGAGATTCTGAAATCCAACAACGATAGTTGCGCCTTCATCAGTAGTATCAAGACACTCAGTCACTACCTTAATGGTCCCAACCAGGAATGGGGAAATTGATGACCCTACTACACGGGGAATACTAACTGTATTCCCTATGAAACGATTTTGCCTTTTATCAATAAAGTCTGGAAGAAGAATGGTTATCTGTTTTTTTGATTGCGAAATAATCTTAGAAGCCATCTCAAAAAAATCGAAGCAGTATTATAGCGCAACCGAGCTGGACCATACCGAGGAAGTTATCGACATGGTATTCATAGCGAACAACGAGGCGTCTGAAGTTTTGAAGCCAGGCAAAAA